>OIXH01003462.1_pt1 | contig 13952 bp, 10 predicted proteins | sample 1587741 | NCBI WGS metagenome assembly OIXH01 (sample SAMEA3888916, study PRJEB22519) | human gut metagenome | biome: human gut; feature: human-associated habitat; material: faeces | place: Denmark | collected 2011 | reverse complement strand
TTGTTACAAGGGATTTGGTACAGAAATATACTCTCCCGGACACTTTGGTTTTACAGCGTCTGAGCGAGTTCCTTATGGATAATATCAGCAACCTCACTGTTGTATTTTTCCCGTTGGTAATCAGGAATATAACATTGCCCCCGATTTTGTCTGATAAAAAGGCGTTAATTACATTGGCATGGGATACCCTGTGGCTTTTTCTTACGATTTTTGAAGTATGTAATCATTCGGGAGATAGAGAGGGAATGAGAGCTGGTTATATAGCTGCATTTATTCTTATGGCGGGAGTATGGCTTGTGTTTTGGGTGGCAAGGTATCTTCCGGTAAATGGATGGATAAAAGCAGGAACCATTTTAATCATAAGTTGTATCTGGATGGCATTTACAAATGATGTGTATGCATATTTCGCGGAACATAAAAAGCAATTAACAATACTTTCCACTCATTTTTCTGATTGGACAAATCATATTTGTGTGAATGCAAATGTCTGTACTCTGATTTTGATTTTTGGAGGTATAGCAGGTGGTGGTTTATTAGTATATGGAATGATCAATAGGAAGTGAAAATGCTTAAAGTGATATGAAGCAGCGAAGTCAGTGGTCAGGGGCGAAGCCGATACACCGCAGGGAAGTTTTTAATGGAACGGACACAGACACGAAAGCAAAATCAGAACCCGAAAATCTGCTCTCTATTTGCTCGAAAGGCAGACAGGGCAGATATGGGGACAGTGAAAACCCTCACAGCATCGGCTGTGAGGGTTTTCGTGGTTTTTATAGTTATCTAAAGGAATGAGAGTAAAGTGCTGGCACTTCCTGTGCCATACTTTATGAGGGGGAGATAGTTGTTCATCAACTATCTGAGTATTAGTATAGACAAAATGTGTGTCAAAAATATGAGTAAATTCTAAAACAAACAGAAAAAATATAAATATCTCATTAACAAATTAGAAAAACTTGATGATCTAAGTAAAAAATGATAAACTTATCATGTAACTGATGGATCTATGTGGAGAGTGGGAACCTCCGCAGAGGGTTCAAATAAAAAAAGGAGAAAAAGTTTATGAACAGAGGGAAAATGAAAAAAGTTCTTGCACTTATGCTGACCTTCATTTTTGTAATAAGTGCAACCGCATGCGGTGGAGCAACGAAGTTTGATGCAGAAGCTTATGTAAGAGGCGTAATGGATGCTAATTATAAGCAGAAATATGACGAGTATGCGAAAGCCCGCGGTATTTCAGAAAAGGATGCAAAGGCAGAGATTGAGGATACATTAGACGAGCAGGTCGATACAGAGCTGAGCGGACTGGAAGCTCTGGGAGATTTTACAGAGGAAGAAAAGCAGGAATACAAGGATATGCTTGTAAAGATTGATAATCTTGCAAAATACGAAGTAAAAGAAGCCAAGGAAGATAAGGATGGCAATTTTACAGTAACGATCGAGGTAACTCCGTCTGATGTATATCAGACTCTGGAAGATAATTCAACTGCAGTTGCACAGGAGATGATGGATCAGGGACAGGATGTAAGCCAGGCGGATGCAAGTATGTTCCAGGATCTGCTGATCCAGAGTATGCAGAAGTCGATCGATGGTAATACATATGGTGATACAACGACGATCGAAATTGCTGTAACAAAAGATTCTGATGGTCAGTACGGAATCAGTGATTCTGATATGGAGAAGATCTCCACAGCCCTGTTTCCGGGATCAGTCTAAGAATAGAAAGTCAGTCTGAAAAATCAGATGAAATGAAAAGGTTCTGTCATGGAAGTACCGGAAAGATAGTCTTCCAGACAGAACCTTTTTATCTGTATGAGATAAGAGTGAGGATGAGAGAAGAGTGATAAGAACGGAGAAAACCCGCTGACCTTTCGGCCAACGGGTTTTCGGTTTTTTATAGTTATCTAAAGGAATGAGAGTTAAAGTCTGACACCCCGGGTCTGCCGGGATGCCATCACTTTATGAGGGGGGAGATAGTTGTTAATCAACTATCTGACATTTAGTATAATCATAAAATGTGTCCAAATTATGTTTAATTTATAAAAGAAAATTAAACTTCCTTATGATTTTATTAAGAACTAAAATAGTGATTCTTTGTCAGATTCGGAACTAAAAGACAATATATATAAAAAAATAAGCAAGAAATCAGAAAAAAGTAAAGCCCATTTTTTATTGGAAATAAAGGGAAAATTAAGAAAATAAAGAGTGGAAAGGAAAACTAAAATTGTTAAAAATAGACATTTGAAGGGCGATGTTTATTGATTAATCATATAAAATAACCTATAATAAAAACAAATTGATAGAAAATTATCAAAGTATAATAAGAACTGCACAAAAATATTGAAGGAGGAGCTATATGTTAGATCAAACCTACTATAAAAAAGCAGATGAGATCATTTCGCAGCATGGACTTGAACCGGCTTCACTGATTCCGATCATTCAGGACATTCAGAGTGAATATCGGTATCTTCCACCGGAACTTCTGAGGTATGTGGCGAAGAAACTTGGGATCAATGAAGCAAAGGCATACAGTGTGGCAACATTTTATGAAAACTTCTCTTTTGAACCAAAGGGAAAGTACATTATTAAAGTCTGTAATGGAACTGCCTGTCATGTCAGAAAGTCAATTCCGATTTTGGAACGGCTTTATAGTGAACTTGGACTTTCAGAAGAAAAGGCGACAACGGACGATATGTTATTTACACTGGAGACAGTTTCCTGTCTTGGAGCGTGCGGACTTGCTCCGGTTCTGACAGTAAATGATAAGGTTTATCCGGGAATGACCCCGGATGCTGCGGCAGAACTGATTCACGAATTGAGAGGAGCGGAATAAGTATGGAAAAAATTACGAGCAGAGAAATACTTCATCAGATTCGTGAAGAGGCGGCAAAAAAGATCAGCGACAGCCGTTGCAGGATTTTGATCTGTGCAGGAACCGGGTGTCTGGCAGGCGGATCAGGTGAGATATACAGGCGGATGAGCGAACTTGCAGAAGAAAATCCGGATATTGACGTGGAATTTGGACCGGAGATTGCTCATGGTAGTGGCCCGTTGGAAGTGAAGAAAAGCGGATGTCACGGATTCTGTGAAATGGGACCGCTGATGCGGATCGAACCGGCAGGAATCCTTTATACAAAAGTAAAGCCGGAAGACTGCGATGAGATTTTCCACAGAACGATCGAAAAGGGAGATGTTATCCGTCATCTTTTATTTAAGCAGGATGGGATTGAGTATAAAAAGCAGGAAGAAATCCCGTTTTATAAAAAGCAGACGAGAAATGTACTGAAAAACTGTGGACATATTGATGCAGAACATATAGAAGAATACATTTCCACCGGAGGATATGAGGCATTAGAGAAAGTCCTGTTTGAGATGACACCGCAGGAAGTGGTGGAAGAGATTTCAGCATCCAGTTTAAGAGGAAGAGGAGGCGGTGGATTCCCAACGGGATATAAATGGTCACAGGTAGCCCGTCAGGAAGAAAAGACCCGCTATGTAGTCTGTAACGGTGATGAGGGAGATCCGGGAGCATTTATGGACCGGAGTATTATGGAAGGAGATCCGCATAAGATGATCGAAGGAATGATGATCGGGGCTTATGCGGTAGGAGCCAGAGAAGGTTATATTTACGTGAGAGCGGAATATCCGCTGGCGATCAGCCGTTTGAAACGGGCAATTTCACAGGCAGAGGAAAGCGGTCTTTTAGGCGATCATATTTTAGGAACAGATTTTTCATTTCGCCTACATATTAATCGCGGTGCAGGAGCATTTGTCTGCGGAGAAGGAAGTGCATTGACTGCGTCCATTGAGGGAAAAAGAGGTATGCCGCGTGTCAAACCGCCAAGGACGGTGGAACAGGGTCTGTTTGGAAAGCCGACGGTTCTTAATAATGTAGAGACCTTTGCCAATGTTCCGATGATCATTAATAAAGGAGCAGAATGGTTCCGTTCCATCGGACCGGAAAAAAGTCCGGGAACAAAAGCATTTGCATTGACAGGAAGTGTTCGGCATACAGGTCTGATCGAAGTGCCGATGGGAACGACCCTGCGGGAAGTGATCTACGATATTGGTGGTGGCATCAAAGGAGACGGAGCGTTCAAAGCGGTGCAGATCGGAGGTCCGTCAGGAGGATGCCTGGTGTCGAAAGATCTGGATGTCAGTCTGGATTTTGATTCATTGAAAAAAATGGGGGCAATGATCGGTTCGGGCGGACTGGTTGTGATGGATGACCATACGTGCATGGTGGAAGTGGCGAGATTCTTTATGAATTTTACGCAGAATGAAAGCTGTGGAAAGTGCGTGCCATGTCGTGAAGGAACAAAGCGTATGCTGGAGATCCTGGAGCGGATCGTGGCAGGAAATGGAAAGCTGGAAGACCTTGATCTGCTGGAGGAACTGGCGAACATGATCACAGAAACTGCACTGTGCGGTCTTGGAAAGAGTGCGGCACTTCCGGTTATGAGTACGCTGAAAGTATTCCATGATGAGTATGTGGAGCATGTGGTTGAAAAGAAATGTGCCTCCCATACCTGCACTGCATTACGAAAGTTTATCATCAGTCCTGAGCGGTGTAAAGGATGTTCAAAATGTGCGAGAAACTGTCCGGTCGGTGCGATCAGCGGAAAGATCAAGGAACCATTTACGATCGATACGGAAAAATGTATCAAATGTGGAGCATGTGCGAGTGCCTGTGCATTTGGTGCGATTCATATTGAAGGGTAGGAGGAACAGAGTATGGGCTATATGACAATTAACAACAGGAGAGTGGCTTTTACAGATGAAAAAAATGTCCTCTCAGTGATCCGAAAGTCGGGAATCGATCTTCCTACGTTCTGTTATCATTCAGAACTGTCAACCTATGGGGCGTGCAGGATGTGTGTGGTGGAAGATGAACGTGGAAAGGTATTTGCATCCTGTTCAGAAGTACCACGGGATGGTATGGTGATCTATACAAATACACCAAGATTGCAGCATCACAGGAAAATGATCATTGAACTGCTGTTGTCATCCCATTGCCGTGACTGTACAACGTGTGCCAAAAATGGAGTCTGTACGTTACAGAAGCTGGCAAGCCAGTTGGGTATTTCAGAGATCAGATTTGAAAATCATAAGAAACCACTTCCACTGGATACCTCTTCGGATTGTGTAATAAGAGACCCCAATAAATGTATTCTCTGTGGGGATTGTGTGCGTACCTGTGATGAAATCCAGGGACTTGGCATTCTGGATTTTGCTTTCCGGGGTTCAAAAATGCAGGTTATGCCGGCATTTAACAGAGAGCTGGCAGAGACTGACTGCGTAGGCTGCGGACAGTGCAGGGCGGTCTGTCCGACCGGTGCGATCAGTATCCGGCAGGATGTTGATCCGGTATGGAAAGCGTTGGCGGATAAGAATATCAGAGTTGTGGCACAGATCGCACCGGCTGTCCGGGTGGCGATCGGAGATAAATTTGGAATCCCGAAAGGTGAAAATACACTGGGACGCCTGGTGGCAGCTCTGCGACATATGGGATTTGATGAGGTATATGATACAAATTTCGGGGCAGACCTGACGGTAATGGAAGAGTCAGCAGAATTGCTGGAGCGTTTAAAATCCGGTAAGAATCTTCCGTTATTTACTTCCTGCTGTCCGGGCTGGGTGAAGTTCTGTGAGAACCGTTACCCGGAATTTCGGGAAAATATTTCCACCTGCCGTTCTCCGCAGGCAATGTTCGGAGCATTGCTGAAGGAAGAAGCCCGGATGAAAGCGGCAGAAGCGGAAAAAGAAGGACGAAGCCTCCGCAAGACGGTTGTGATCTCGATTATGCCATGTACGGCAAAAAAAGCAGAGATCAAAAGACCGGAGCATTTTACAGAAGGGCAGCAGGATGTAGATTATGTACTGACCACGACAGAAGTGACCCGTATGATCAAAGAAGCGGGAATAGATCTGTCGCAGATCGAACCGGAGGCACTGGATATGCCGTTTGGTCTGTCTTCGGGGGCAGCAGCGATCTTTGGAGTAACGGGTGGTGTGACCGAGGCAGTTCTGAGACGTCTGGTACACAGCAGCAGGATGGAAGATCTGCAGGACATCAGCTTTACGGGAATCCGCGGGATTGAAGGAATCAAAGAAGCCTCCATCCAGCTTGAGGACAGAACGGTGAAAATTGCAGTGGTGAATGGTCTTCGCTGTGCAGAAACACTGCTGGAGAGGATCAAAGCCGGTGAAGTCCAATATGATTTCGTAGAAGTGATGGCATGTAAAAGAGGCTGTATTGCCGGTGGTGGACAGCCGGTGCCGATCGGACCGAGGACGAAACAGGCCCGGCTGGATGGAATGTATAAGATCGACAGCATGGCACAGATCAAGAGATCCGATGAAAATCCGATCATTGCAGAGGTTTATGAGGGAATCCTGAAGGGCAAGGAACATAAATTGCTGCATAATAGATAAAAAATCGCCTTATATCAGATGCACAGCAACTGGTATAGGGCGATTTCTGAATTATGTCGGATTATCGGTTATCAAGATAATCTTTTACAAGAAAGAGACTGGAAATCCAGGGTTATTTCAACACCAGTTTTAGTACCTCAGTCACTTTTTTCACCGGAATGATTTCCAGCTTATTTTTAACCTCATCGGCAACGTCATCGAGATCCTGTTCGTTGTCAGCAGGAATCAGAACCTTTGTGATTCCTGCACGCTGGGCGGCCATAAGCTTTTCAGGAAGTCCGCCGATCGGCATGACACCGCCACGCAGGGAAACTTCTCCGGTCATGGCATATTCCGGGCTGACTTTCTTCCCCGTGAGAAGTGATGCAAGTGCTGTTGTCAGCGTGATTCCGGCTGATGGACCGTCTTTTGGAACCGCACCGGCAGGAACATGGATATGGAGGTCGTGGTCATCAAGCACTTTGCTTTCCTTTGGATAAAGTGATTTTACAAGACTCAGTGCAATCTGAATGGACTCCTTCATTACATCTCCAAGCTGACCGGTAATAATCATCTTGCCTTTGCCCGGAATCAGTTTACTTTCTATAAATAAAATTTCTCCGCCCGCTCTGGTCCATGCAAGTCCGGTGACAACTCCCGGTTCAGGGGAAGAGAGTTTCCGCTCATGGTGGAGCTGCTTTTTCCCAAGATATTTTTCGAGATTTGTCTTAGTGACTGTCAGTGTTGTTCCCTCATTTTTAACAAGTTGGACGGCAGCCGTCCGGCAAAGAGTATTGATCAGTTTTTTCAGGTCACGGACACCGGACTCCATTGTGTATTCATCAATAATCCTGCGAATCGCTCCGTCGGTTACTTTCAATGCATTTTTCTTAATTCCCATGGCATCGAGAGCCTTTGGAAGAAGATGTCTGCGGGCAATCTGATATTTTTCTACTGCAGTGTAACCGGAGAAATTAATAACCTCCATACGGTTGAGCAGTGGTTCAGGAATCGTATCCAGTGAGTTTGCAGTGCAGACAAAAAGTACATTGGACAGATCGTAAGGCACATTCATATAGTGGTCAGTGAAAGTGCTGTTCTGTTCAGGATCAAGAACCTCCAGAAGGGCACTGGCAGGGTCTCCGCCGTAATCTTTGGCAAGTTTGTCAACCTCATCCAGTACAATGACCGGATTGGAGACACCGCTTCGCTTGATTCCTTCCATGATCCGTCCGGGCATAGCACCGATATAAGTACGTCTGTGGCCACGGATTTCCGCCTCATCACGGATACCACCAAGACTGATCCTTACATATTCTCTTCCGAGAGCCCGTGCAATACTTTGTCCGATACTGGTCTTCCCGGTTCCAGGAGCACCGACAAATAAAAGGATCGAGCCATATTGCTTCCGGTTGAGAGCCATAACGGCGAGTTGCTGGATGATGCGTTCTTTGACTTTTTTCAGACCATAGTGATCTTCATCAAGAATCTGCTCCGCCCGGTCAAGATCGATCGGGGTAAACTGCGGTGCTTTCCAGTCCAGGCTGGTCATAAAGTCAAGGTAATCATACAGAAGACCGTACTCATGGCTGTCCTTGCCTTCCTGCTTCATGCGGTTCAGCACTTTTTCAGCTTCTTTACGGGCTTCGTCATTCATGCCGGATTCTTCAATCTTTTTCTCAAATTTCCGGGTATCGGAAATATTTTCAGGGTGAAGTTCGTCCAGTTCTTTCTGAAGATAACTGATCTGCTTCTTGATGGCTGCCTCGCGATAAAGCTGCTCCTGATCATCTTTCTGAGCTTCCTTTGCTTCGGTGGAAACTTTGGCAACCTCCATAAATTCGTTGATGGCAGCTTCGATCAGCGTACAGCGTTCCCGGCGGGAATCCGTTTCAACAATGGCATATTTTTCTTCGGGGCTGATATTCAGATATTCCGAAAGGGCAGATCCGAGATCATACATATTTTTCCGCTGTAAAATGAAACTTCTTGCCCACATTCCCCACTGGTATCCCTGGACAAATTTCAAAAGTGCGGCACGTAAACGGAGAAATTGAGCCTTCTCTTCTTCTGCCGTATAGTCATCAACCTCTGCACGAATAGATGCGTCTGCGAGAATCTGACCATTTTCCACCTCGACATCTGAAAGATCAACACGTTCCAGCGTGCGGATCTGAACACTGTCATCGTCTCCGAAAGCCTCTACTCTGGCGGAAATGCCGACCGGACAGATATGGTCAGCGTCCAGTTCTTCAGCGTCATCTTCATTTCTTAAGAAAGCAAAAAGCAGCTCACTGCCGACTTCAAGCTGCTCGGATGCATTTTCAGTAAAAAACTCTTTTTTGAAGTGATAGGTGACATCGGGAAGAAATAATATATTATAAATTGGCTGTATTACCATAGTAATTCTCCTTTCATCTGATAGATTATTAGCACTCTTAACTAATGAGTGCCAATATATAGTAGAAACCTAGCATAAAAATGTAAAAATGTCAATAGAGGCAAGGTTGACTTTTAAAATGGTTTCGTCTAAGATGAAAACGATAAAATCTGAAAAGAACGAAATAGAGAAGAACAGAACGGAATAATACGATGAGACAGTTAAGAATAGGAAATGTAACCTTAGAGAATACTTATATTCTGGGGCCAATGGCAGGAGTGACAGATCTGCCGTTTCGCTTATTGTGTAAAGAGCAGGGAGCAGGTCTTTTGTGCATGGAAATGGTCAGTGCAAAAGCCATTCTCTATAATAATAAGAATACAGAGACGCTTTTGGAGATCCATCCGGATGAACAGCCGGTATCTCTCCAGTTTTTTGGTTCAGATCCTCAGATTATGAGTGAAATGGCAAAGCGGGTCGAGGAAAGACCGTTTGATATTATGGATATTAATATGGGATGTCCTGTACCGAAAGTCGTGAAAAATGGTGAAGGATCGGCATTGATGAAAAATCCAAAGCTGGCACATGAAATTATCAGTGCTATGGTCAAAGCAATCAGGAAACCGGTGACAGTTAAAATAAGAAAAGGCTTTGATGACAACTGCATTAATGCAGTGGAGATGGCGAAGATCGCAGAAGATGCGGGGGCAGCAGCCATTGCAGTCCATGGAAGGACAAGAGAGCAGTATTACAGCGGAAAAGCAGACTGGGAGATTATTCGTCAGGTAAAAGAGGCGGTTTCCATTCCTGTGATTGGAAACGGCGATGTGACCAGCCCGGAGCGTGCAGATGCCATGGTGAAAGAAACCGGCTGTGATGGTGTGATGATCGCCCGGGGAGCCCAGGGAAATCCGTGGATCTTTTCTGAGATGATCGAGCATGAAAGAACAGGGAGGATCCCATCGAGACCGACGAACGAAGAAATCCGGAAAATGATGCTCCGACATGCAAAGCTTCAGCTTCAATATAAAGGAGAATATCTGGGAATCCGGGAAATGAGAAAGCATGTGGCATGGTACACGAAAGGGCTGCCGGGTTCAGCAAAACTGCGGGAAGAGATCAACCGGGTTGAGTCTTATGCAGAACTGGAAGATCTGCTGTACAGACAGCTATAAAACATAGTACAGAATCGGTGATGCGAAAGCAAGAAAACCGAATACAAAGCCGAATACGAAAGCCGAATGCGAAAGCCGAATCTGCTTGACATCAGCAGGCGGTTTGGGTATAATATTGAAATTGCGAAATAGACTTAAATGACAGCATACAGGTGAAAATCAGGTTGTGTACAGTCTGTATAGATGAACAGGTCAGAACAGTATACGGACAAGGTTGAACCTGTAAGTATAGACAGAAAAGAAAGAATCAGAAAGGAAGCGTAACCGATGGCAGAAGCTAAGAAAAGATTACTTACTTACGCAGGCTTAAAAGCACTGGAAGATGAACTGGAGAATCTGAAGGTAGTAAAGAGAAAAGAAGTAGCAGGCAAGATCAAAGAAGCAAGGGAGCAGGGAGATCTTTCCGAGAATGCTGAGTATGATGCAGCAAAGGACGAGCAGAGAGATATCGAGGCCCGTATCGAAGAATTAGAAGCAATTCTGAAAAATGCAGAGGTAGTTGTTGAGGATGAAGTAGATCTGGATAAGATCAATGTCGGATGTACTGTGAAAGTATTTGATATTACTTTTGACGAGGAGATGGAATTTAAAATTGTTGGTTCTACAGAGGCTAACAGTCTGGAAGGAAAGATTTCCAATGAATCTCCGGTAGGTCAGGCACTGATGGGCAAAAAGGTGAACGATGTAGTTGACGTAGAAACCCAGGCAGGAGTGATCCAGTACAAAGTACTTGATATTCAGCGTTCATAATCAGTATAAGATATGCCAGCACAGACCTCTTAAATAATTAAGAGGTCTTAGTTCGCTTAAAGGGTAACCTGAAAGCGGCAGAAAGAGATACGTTTTCTGCGTCATTCATCTGAAACGGACTGACGCAGGGCAGACAATATGGAAGGAGAACAGACAGTGGGACAGAATCAGAAAAATGCACAGGAACCGGATATGAATCAGTTGAGAAAGGTTCGCCGTGATAAACTTGCAGAACTGCAGCAGAACGGAAGAGACCCGTTCCAGATCACAAAGTTTGATCAGACGCATCATTCACTTGAGGTAAAGGATCTTTATGAGGCACATGAGGCTGAACTTTTAAAGGATCACCAGACACCGAATGTAGAGGGAATGGATGAGGAGCAGGCAAAAGAGGCTCTTAAAAAGGATTACGAAGAGAGAAGAAGCATTATGGATGCAAATCCGATCCATGTAGCAATCGCAGGACGTATGATGTTCAAGAGAGTTATGGGAAAAGCTTCTTTCTGTAATATCCAGGATTTACAGGGAAATATCCAGGTATATGTTGCCAGAGATGCAATCGGAACAGAATCTTATGCTGATTTTAAGAAATCTGATATCGGTGATATTTTCGGACTGGAAGGATTTGCTTTCAGAACAAGAACAGGAGAAATCTCCATCCATGCAGAGAAGATGACACTCCTTTCCAAGAGTTTACAGATGCTCCCGGAGAAGTTCCACGGTCTGACAGATACAGATACACGCTACCGTCAGAGATACGTTGACCTGATTATGAACAGCGATACAAAGGATACATTTATTAAGCGTTCAAAAATCCTCAGTGCAATCCGTAAATATTTAAGCGGAAAAGGATTTATGGAAGTTGAGACTCCGATGCTTGTAGCCAATGCAGGTGGAGCAGCAGCAAGACCATTCGAGACGCATTTCAATGCCCTGAATGAAGATCTGAAGCTTCGTATTTCGCTGGAACTGTACCTGAAGAGACTGATCGTTGGAGGTCTTGAGAAGGTATACGAGATTGGTCGTGTATTCCGTAATGAAGGCCTTGATACAAGACATAATCCTGAGTTTACTCTGATGGAGCTTTACCAGGCATATACAGATTACCATGGCATGATGGATCTGACAGAGAACCTGTACCGTTTTGTTGCACAGGAAGTTCTTGGAACAACTCATATCGTATATAAGGGAATCGAGATGGATCTCGGGAAGCCGTTTGAGCGTATTACAATGGTTGATGCGGTTAAGAAATATGCAGGCGTTGACTGGAATGAAGTAAAGGATCTTGAGCAGGCGAGAGTAATCGCAAAAGAGCATAATATCGAATTTGAAGAAAGACATAAAAAGGGAGATATCCTGAACCTGTTCTTTGAAGAGTATGTAGAGGAACATCTGCTTCAGCCTACATTTGTTATGGATCATCCGATCGAGATTTCACCTCTTACAAAGAAAAAACCGGAAAATCCGGAATATGTAGAGCGTTTCGAGTTCTTCATGAATGGTTGGGAGATGGCAAATGCTTACTCCGAGCTGAATGACCCGATCGACCAGAGAGAGCGTTTCAAAGCACAGGAAGAACTGTTAGCACAGGGCGATGACGAAGCAAACACCACCGACGAGGACTTCATGAATGCCTTAGAGCTTGGTATGCCGCCAACAGGTGGAATCGGTTTTGGAATTGACCGTATGGTTATGATCATGACAAATTCCGCAGCGATCCGGGATGTGCTGCTGTTCCCGACGATGAAGTCATTAGACAAATAAATCCAGTATTTATGCGGGTTTGCGGCAATCTCAAGATGGAGTTGACCAACGTTTGACCAAAAAAAATCAGTGTCAAACAAGTCAATATAATTTAGTTTAATTTTATATTAGAACTGAACAGGACGAAAGAATGCACTGTTTACGGGCTATTTTCTAAGAAAATTAGGAAATAGCCCGTTTTTTTGCGTTATGGAAAAAAATAGTCAAAAAGGTAGTTTTGGTCAATAGAATTGGTCAAACGGAAGCATCGGATACGGAGGTAAAAACATATGCAGGATAATTACAAAGAAACAAGGGCAAAGAGTAAGAAATTTGTGAGGTATGCAGATGGCGCAGAATTATATAGCATGAGCGTGTCAAAATTCATGCAGCTGGCAAAAGATGCAAAAGCTTGTTACAAGGTAAATCAGTTGGTACTGGTCAATTTAGAAATAATTGATAAGTATCTGGAGACATTCCATATAGTTGAGGATGACTTTTACAAGTAAGGAGAGGGTAGGGCATGGCAAATCAGTTAGACGGATCTAAAAGGTCGAATCAAATCTATGAACTGGACTCAATAAGATATTTAAGAGAAGAGACTGCCGCAGATATATTTGGATTGCTGTATAGCACTGTATTGTACTTTGCACAAGCAGCAGGAGCAGTCTATCACTTGCCTAAGATTACGCTAATACATAGAAAAAAGATGGAGGAATATATGAATCATTTACATAAGGTTCCTAATACCGGAAAATATGTCCAAAAGAAGTTCGTTAGAATTGGTGAGGGTTCGATTACATATAGTATTGGTCATCATAGGTTTATTGAGATGGCAAGAGCAGCAGGAGCTGTATATAAAATAAACGAGGGAACTGGTGGGACAGTTCTTGTTAATCTTGAAATATTTGATGAGTATATGGAACAGTTTCGAGAAGAACCCAGAGAAATGAAAAATCCATTGTGGAAGCCAGAAAACGATAATTGGAAAAGGAAGTGATTAAGTGGCGTATTCATATAAAACATATTCAGATATGAAGGATGTAATGAAGAAATTTGTGAATGCTTCTGAAGGTTCAGTTATATATAGTCTAGGGAAGACAAGATTTATGACATTAAGCCAATGGTTATTCACACCAAGGAGAAAGCCAAGATTCATGCCCACGAGCCAAAGGGAGCTAAGATAAAAGACAGCAACATCTATACAGTAGAGAGAGGTCCTAAGACTATCGGTGCAAAGATATCTGATGGTAAAAAGAAGTCCTATGCAAGAGTACCATTCATCAGTCAGAGTCGAAGAATAAGGGATTATCAAGATTTAAGCGAAACTATAGAGAATGCTTGACCTTGATGTACCGGCTCTTCGTGGCGGTAAAGGCTGTGGATGCAGACCTGAGCGGACCGGAGGAAGAAAGAGAGGCAGATGACAGGATGGAAGCTGCAGCAATTGTAGCAGAGGATAAAGGTGCTTATCCAGCCGACAGAGAGGGCAG
>OIXH01003457.1_pt1 | contig 13959 bp, 15 predicted proteins | sample 1587741 | NCBI WGS metagenome assembly OIXH01 (sample SAMEA3888916, study PRJEB22519) | human gut metagenome | biome: human gut; feature: human-associated habitat; material: faeces | place: Denmark | collected 2011 | reverse complement strand
AGAACCGAAGATTACATAACAGGGAGGTTTGGATAATGAGAGATGAATTTGAAAGACAGGTTGTAGAATATATTGAGCAGAATGTTGGAAAACCTTCAACATTTATTTTGATAGAAGTAAATGACATGATAACAATTAACGATACGCATGGACATGTAGTTGGTGATGAAGTTATTATGGCAGTTGCAGCAAAATTAAAAATCCGATTCAGAGAAGATGATATAATATGTCGTTTTAGCGGTTCAAAGTTTGGAGTATTTATTAAGTTTAAATTTAGTATAGAAGAACTTAAAGCAAGAATGGAAAGACTTAGTGAAGATTTGTGTTTTAAACTCAGAGAAGATGAGCTGGATATTAAATGTTCAATTGGAATATGCTGCTATCCGGAGTATGGGGATAATTTTGATTTATTATTCAGGCATACCGATATGGCATTGCTTGCAGCAAAGAAAAATAACCTGGACGGTTATGTTATTTATGGAGATATGTAAACTCTGTTATTATTGAAGGGAGATTCATATGGCTGATATTTTATCATATTTACTTGTCTGCCTTGCAATGATTTCCGTCTGCATGGGAGTGAATGTGTTAAGAACCGATTATAAAAGAACTGTAGGAAAAATTATGGCAGCTGCATTTATTGCAAGTTCTGCATGGAGTTTTGGAATTGGCATAATGATAAATCTTACGGATAAATTTTATGCGTGGTTGTGGCGATGTTATGGAATTATTGGAACATATATTTTCATGATAGCGGTAATATGGCTCCTTATAGAATGGAATAATTTTACCTTTAAGAAAAAGATGATTATGCGAATCATACCGGTTCTGTTTATATTAGTTATGCCTGCTAATTTACTCAGAAGCCAGGTTACTTTTTCATTGACAAAGTATTTTTTCAGCTTCTGGGTCTTCCCCTCTTCATTACAGCAAATATAATCCCCCTCTTTTCGGGTTCTTGCTGACAAATCACTCTTTATCATATCATAGTCGAACCATTTCGTATACGTTTTTTGCGGAATTTCTTGTGAAAAAGCTGTGTCCTCTAACAATCGCATCGTAAATGGTCCACAGGAGATTCCCTCTGTTCCTGCCTGTTCGATCTCACTTTTGGGGCACAGTACTTCTCCTATGCTATCCTGCACTGCTTCTGTTTCCCGGCACAGTCTGATCCCTTCATAGATACGGTATGCCTGCACTCCATAAGGCAGGGATATCCTTCTTCCGCACTGACTGGAAAAAAGCTGTTCGAGCAGCTCAAGATGCACGGTTGTGATGTCCTGCATCGCACCCGCTGCCTGTTCTAATGCCAGCTTTAGCACTTCTTTTTTTATCAGGGGATCTTGTGTTTCAAACGGTTCCTTTCTTATAAGAATGTCATCTCCATGAATACTCACACAGGTTTCTGCCGCCTTTTTTGTTTGCCTTCCTATATAGGACTCCGCTTCTTTCATAATGTCTGCGGTCTTTTGGATATGGGCTTCTGTCTGCGGATTCATTTCGATCAGTCTTGGCATGATCTGCGCCCGGATGCAGTTTCTGGTGTAATGCTCATCACGGTTTGTTGCATCCACACAATAAGGCTGTTTTTTTTCTTCTAAATAAGACAGGATTTCTTCCCGTCCGGTATGCAGAAGCGGACGGATGACATTCCCTCGTACCGGAAGGATGCCCCGCATTCCCGACAATCCGCTTCCACGGATCAGATGAAACAGCACTGTCTCCGCATCATCTCCGCGGTTATGGGCAACTGCGATCTTTGCCCCGCCCCAGCTTTCGGCTTCTTTTTCAAAAATTTCATAGCGCATAAGCCGTGCCGTTTCTTCTAACGTCCGTCCACACTGTTTTGCCTCTTTTGGCACATCAATATAATGGCTTTTACATTCAACGCCAAGCCTGCCACACATTTTTTCTACAAATTCACAGTCTGCAAGGCTCTCCTGTCCGCGGATCCCATGCTCCACATGGACAACCCGCAGTTCAAACGTCATTTCTTTTTGCAGTTCTAACAGAAGGAGCAGCAGGCATACGGAATCGGCTCCTCCCGACACTCCCGCTATGACCCGGCTGCCCTCTTCTATCATATGATGTTCTTTTGTAAACTTCTTTGCTTCTTCTAACATTATTTCTCCCAGATGCCTGCCGTTAACACGGTCATGTCATCCATTACTTTTCCTCCTGTATAGAGCATTACCCGCTCTAAAATTCCCTTTGCAAGTCTGCCGGGATTGTTCGTATCTAAAGATTCTATGATCTCTCCCATCGTCTCTTCCGGCTCATCCACATGGAGATATTCTAGCACACCATCGGATACCATGACAAGAAAATCCCCGTCTTCCAGCTGTTTTTTTACTCCATCTATTTCCATTTTATAGGACACTCCGACCGGCAGGCTGGTGGATAACAGGCACTCTACTCCTTCTTTTCTCCTGATAAAGGTTGCCGCCGCTCCCACTTTATAAAATTCTGCCTCTCCTTCATAGAGGTCTACTGCTGCCATATCGATCGTTGAAAAAATATCCTCCTCTCCGCGGATGACCATCGCCGAATTCATCATGCGGATCGCCGTTTCTTTGGAAAAACCTGCTTCTAAAAATTTTTCCATCAGCTCTATGACCGTCTCACTCTCTTTACACGCATCGATACCGGAACCCATACCGTCCGACAGACATAAAATATCCTGCCCGTTTTCTAATTCTAAGAATGAAAAATTATCACCGGAAACCACCGCCTCATCTTTCGTCAGACGTGCGACTCCGTGGATCGTATGATATTTGGTATCTTCCTCAAAGACAATTTTACACGGCTCGATACCGATCAGATTTCTGCTGTCTTTGTGCTGTATCATCGTCTTTCCCATTCCACGGCTGACTGCTTCCCTATATTCCTTGACCGGCTGACAGCCCGCTTTTGTCCGTACCGTTGTAACCAGTTGCAGTCTCCCATTTTGTTTTTGATACAGATGGATATTACTGATAAGAAAGCCCCGGTCTTTTGCTAAAAAACGCACCTGCGACAGCATATTTTTTTCCTGCAGGGTCAGATCTTCATAATCCTTTGCACAATCTTCCATGATAAATGCCATGGCGTCTAACTGCTGGGCTATCATTTCCCGGTTGCTCAACAACCTGTTGTACCATGCCGCATTGACTTTCATCCGTTCAAATATCCGGACCGCTTCTCTCGTGATATCGTCTGCATATGGGCAGCAGTCCCGAAGCCTGTCCTCATATTCTTTTTCTGCTCTTCCGAATTTTTCTATCGACTCCATCAGACTACCAAACAGACCGTAGATCGGACTGTCTTTTTCCCAACAGACCTGGCACATGTCACAGGACACGCAGATTTTTCCGGTAATCTCGTTTTGTACCTGTCCGATTTCCTCCTCCGATGCTTTTTCCTGCCCGGCACTCATTTTCACAAATGCCTCAGACAGTCCGTTGAACGATTCTGCATAATTTAATAGACGTTGCTCTTTCCGACCTTCTTCTTTTGCGATCTCCATGATCTCTTTGCCATGCAGCAGCATATGTAGCACACGGCACCCTAAACTGACGACTGCAAATATAAAAATTCCTTCTAATATAGAAGTGGTGATGTATCCTCTTCCTTTTACGGACAGCAGATTACCGCCAAGCGATATCAGCGTTGTCACCGCTCCCGCCGTCACTGCTGCATATCTGGCTCTGCAATTTTTATCTACCCATTCGATCAGATGGATGATCAGGATAATTCCCGCCATTGCCACTCCGTATTTGGTAAGCTGTGTCACCGGCAGGAAACATGCCATTCCCACAAAACACGCCCCGAGCGTCAGCCAACGGCTTTCCATACTGATATAGAGTGCCGTAAAATATGCCGGTATCAACGGATAGCAGTCTGCGATCTCCACCTTGCAAAACAATATTCCCAATACATATAGAATAATCTCTTTTGTCCTGATTCTTTTCATAAAAAAACCTCCAATCCTGTTTTTTCCCTTTGCGGGCGACTGAAGGCTATTATAGTGATATTCTTTTGCGATGTTTGTCAAAGTGCGGAATCGTTCTAAAAAACTTTTCTCCAAAATTTTACTTCGTTTCCCGTATTTATGGGTTTTTAGGGAGTTGATGTTTTTGAAGGAGGTGATGTTTATATTTGCGTGAAGTACGCAAACCCCTCTTATCCATCTTTTATACAAAAAGAAGCCGACTCCCTGCCGACTTCTACTTTTTCTTAAATATCACTTCGTTATCATATACCAGACCCAGTCTGCTCTTTGCCATATCTTCAATGAACTTCTGTGTCTTGGTGTATTCCTCGTAATCTTTTATCTCCTGCGAACGGTTTTTTTCATCTTCTAACTGTGTTTTTAAAGAGGACTCTTTTGCCATATAAGTCTCTTTCTTATTGTACAAACCTACGATCTGCACTGACATCACGATCAAAAGTGTTGCCACAATAATGGAAATCCATATCTTTCCATTTCCGTTCTGCTTTCTTTTTTTTCTCCGTCTGCCCGCCATACTATCTTCTCCCAACTTAAAGTTTCTTAAGATTCTTTAAAGTCTGTATAATACAATTTTAACTGCCTGCACTATTTTTTTCAATCCCTTTTTTAAAATAACCATAATTTTCCCAAAAAACAGGGAGAGATATTTTACAAAAAAAGGACTGACAAAATGATTGTAAAACAACATTCCCAAAAGAATCCCGCCAATGGAAAATCCCCGCACCAGTCCATCGTTGGTACGAAATACCATGCCAAAGACCAACAGGGCGCAGACCACCCAATAGCAGACATCTTCTATGGCTGTCCAAATGACTCCGTGTGGGATGACCTGTCGGAATATCCGAAAGATATCATAGAGTATGATCAGTCCTTCGCCTAAGGCAACCGAGATCAGTAAAAAGATCAGTTCCTGATGGATTCCTTCACTGACCGCGATCATCGGAACAGTTTTCCTAAGAAGTTTTCTGCTTTTTTACCATAGTTCTCTACCTCAGAATAGACCATGCTGGTCACGATTCCCTGAACATCCACCTCGCCCTTGTCAAGTGTCAGGCGGCTGACGTGGAGGTCCTCGCCTTTGATCTGAAGCATTCCCATTTCTGTCTCTAAAAGAATTTCCTTTGGGTCAAAAGAGATCACATCCCGTACTCCGGTAAAATTTCCGGTTCTGCGATTGCCAAGAATGATTTTATGTGATTTTGCAGCACTGCGTTCTTCCATCATATTTCCTCCTAATCTGAGAACGGATGTCCTCTTTACATTATATTAGGAAGAACCGTGTTTATTCCTTTTTTACAGATAACGGAACATATCTTTTGCGTCTTCTTTTTTCGTACTTTCTGCAAGGCTTACCACTTCTACCTTGACGTTTTTTTGTCCAAACCGGATCTCTATGATGTCCCCCGGCTTTACATTGACCGATGCTTTCGCTGTTTTGCCGTTTACCGATACTCTTCCTGCATCACACGCCTCATTTGCAACGGTTCTTCGTTTTATCAGACGGGAAACTTTTAAAAATTTGTCTAATCTCATCTTTTCCTCCAAAAAAAGCTCAAAACCGAAACCGGTTTTGAGCCATTTTATATCAATCAGTAAAATTCCGATGATTAAGCATTGATCATGTCTTTTAATGCTTTACCAGCTTTGAATTTTGGTGCTTTAGAAGCAGGAATTACCATCTCTTTTCCGGTCTGAGGATTTCTTCCTGTTCTCTCTGCTCTCTCAGATACTTCAAATGTACCAAAGCCAACTAACTGGATCTTCTCACCTTTCTTTAATTCTTCTGCAACTACATCTGTGAATGCTTTTAAAGCTGCCTCTGCATCTTTTTTAGATAATTCTGTTTTGTCAGCCATTGCTGCAACTAATTCTGTCTTGTTCATTTTAATATGTCCTCCTCTAAATTCTATCTTCGAGATTTTTTCCCAAATTACCTACAAATATATTTATACTTGTTTTTGTGCAGGTTGTCAAGAAAATTTACCCATTTTATAGGGAATTAGAGCATTTTTTCTATCATTGCAAGGACTTCTTTTCCAAGACTTTCTGATTTCGCATCTGCCTCCTCTAAAGAGGTTCCTTTGATTCCGTAGTAGAACTTTACTTTTGGCTCTGTTCCGGAAGGACGAACGCATACCCATGCATCATCTTCTAACTCATAATAGAGTACATTGGATGCCGGCAGACCGGTCGGAGTCACCTTACCGTCTGCTAAATCCGTAATGGTATCTTTTTTATAATCTCTGACTTTTAATACCTTGTAACCACCGATTTCCTTTGGTGCATCTGCACGAAGTGTCTCTAAAATGGTCTGGATCTTTTCAAGTCCTTCGATACCTTTTAACGTAATGGCTTTTACATCGTCTTTGTAGTAGCCGTATTTCTCATACATATCGATCATGGCATCCCATAAGGTCTTACCCTCTGTCTTATAGTACGCTGCTGCCTCACACAGAGTCATGGAAGCTACTACTGCATCTTTATCTCTTGCATAAGTTCCGGTCAGGCAGCCGTAGCTTTCTTCCATACCGAATAAATAGGTTCCGGTGCCTTTTGTTTCAAATTCTAACATTTTCTGTCCGATGAATTTGAATCCTGTTAAAACTTCTACAAGCTGTATACCGTAATATTTTGCGATTGCATCTGCCATGTTAGTAGATACAATAGATTTGATAAATGCTCCGTCCTTTGGCAGTCCCTCTCTCTCTTTTCTCTGACCGATCACATAATCTCCGATCAGACATCCGGACATATTTCCTGTCAGTGAGTGGTATTCTCCGGTCTTAGAATCCTTTACATATACACCAAGACGGTCTGCATCCGGGTCTGTTGCAAGCACTAAGTCCGCATCTAACTTCTTTGCCATGGCAAGTCCTAATACAAACGCTTCTTCTGCCTCCGGATTCGGGTAGCTTACGGTTGGGAATTCGCCATCCGGTTTTTCCTGCTCCGGTACTACATAGACATTCTGGAAGCCAAGCTCTTTTAAGACTCTTCTGACCGGGATATTACCGGTTCCGTGAAGCGGTGTATATACAATCTTAAGTATATCTTTTACCTGATCGATCGCATCCTGATGTACGACCAGTTTTTTCAACTCTGCAATATACGCATCATCAATGGCTGCTCCGATCACTTCATAGAGTCCTGCTTTTTTTGCCTCCTCTTTTTCCATGGTCTTTACTGTTGCAAAATCGGTCACTGCCTTTACCTCATCCATGATCCCTTTATCATGTGGCGGGGTAATCTGTGCGCCATCTTCCCAATATACTTTATATCCGTTATACTCCGGCGGATTGTGGCTTGCCGTAATATTGATTCCTGCGGTACATCCGAGTTTTCTGACTGCATACGAAAGCTCCGGGGTCGGTCTTAAGGATTCAAATACATATGCCTTGATTCCATTTGCCGCAAGGCAAAGTGCTGCTTCGTCTGCAAACTCCGGTGACATTCTTCTTGAATCAAAAGCAATGGCAACGCCCTGTGCTTCTTTTCCGACTTTTTTAATGTAGTTTGCAAGTCCCTGCGTTGCTTTACGGACCGTATAAATGTTCATACGGTTCATTCCTGCTCCGATCACGCCTCTTAAACCTGCGGTACCAAACTCCAGCTCTGTATAGAACCGGTCTTCAATCTCTTTGTCATCTCCCGCAATACTCTTTAGTTCTGCTTTCGTATCCTCGTCAAAATAAGGATTGTCAAGCCAGCTTTGATACATTTCTTTATAACCCATGTTCATTCCTCCTGTGCATTTTTTATTTTAATCCAGTATTGTGGATATAAAATCGCTGATCTGTTTTAACCTGTTATTATCCGTAGATGTACTCGAAGTACCTGCTGTGCCTGTACTCTTTTTTGTCGTACTTCCGCTGTTTTCAGAAGTACTCTTCTTTGTCGAACTTCCGGTGCTTCCCGTACTGTTCTTCTTCGTGGAAGTCGTTCCTGTGGAACTGTTTGCAGAACTGCTCGACTTCTTATTATTCAATGAGTTCGTTGTGGAAGAATTCGTTCCTGTGGACGAGGAATTGGTTGTTGTCGATGATTTCTTCTCCTCTGCCTCTTTGTCCTTCTTCGCTTCCGTACCCATGTTAATGGTAATCTCGGATTCTGCGGAACCGACTACCAGCTTTCTGGTAAGTGTTCCATATTTCTCTGAAGTTACCGTCAGCTTGTGTGTTCCATACTTCAACTCTACCGGCTGTGAAACATCTGCTGCTTTTCCATCAATGGACAACTGCGTTCCCTCCGGCTGAAGGATGAATTTAACCTTACCCATCTTCGGTCCTTCACCCTTATATTCATCCAGATTCAGAACCGTTGTCTCATTCCTTTTGACAGTTACTTCTTTTGTATCTCCATATCCGTCATTTGCGGCGGTTACCTGATAGGTTCCCTCCGGGATCTCCACATTCATATCTTTTTCTATCTTATAGATGTGCTTCCCGCCAATGCTGATACTTCCGCCTTCAAATAGATCCGTATGTGTCAGCACAATGAAACCGTGACCACTGGTGACATTGACCGAGATGATCTTTTTATCCATTCCGGCAACCCGCAGCTTATCATTTCCGGTGATCGTGTCTAAAGATATCTGCTCACCATCTAAAAAAACCAACAGTGAATCATCATAATAATATTTGGTTTTTCCGATCACGATCATGTTCTTCTCTTCATCTATTGAGAATTTCCCGACGTTATCCTGCTCCCACACCTGATCTGACTGCTGTATATAGGAAAGTTTGCCTTCCTGATTGGCTGTTCCAATCTGGACCGGACTGCCTTCTGTAATATTTCCTTCACTGGTAAACTCTCCGTATTTGTCTCTGTATGCAGTCGCATCCGAAATCCCATACTCGGAAAATTTTCCGTTTTTTACTTTCTGAAGGCGTATGGTCTGTGTCTCATCATCTATCCGATAGACGATATAGACGTCTTTCTTTTCTTCTGTTTTTTCTTCTGATTCTTGTTTTTTATCCGATCCTTTTGTTTTTTTCTTGGATGTTTCTGTCGATGTATCCAGTTGCGGAACTTTATTTCCGACTGTGACATTGCTCTCTTTTGCCTTGCCGCAGCCTGCTGTCAGAAGCATTCCGATAAGAATCGTCACGAAAATGATTCCGTGTTTTCTCCTGTATTTCATAGGTCACCTCATTTAAATTTTATTATACATGATTCCCTAGGAAATGCCAATATTGTTTGTTACGGAATACACTTTTAGGAATAGGCAAAATGCTTCATATACGCTAAAAACTGTTCCCTGTTTTCTTCTTCCGCTTTGATCTTTTCTAATTTCTCTAAATAACGCCCAAATCCCCACGCTTTATTTGCATTATAGTAATGATTCGCGATCTTCCAGAACTTTTCCGGATAAGCAAGCCGCAAATAAAGCTGTTTTGTCTCATATGGAGACATTGCTTTTTTGTCGCTGTATGCCCGTATCATTTCCATACCCAGTCCCATGTTCCAGTTGTTTTTTTCTAAGATCTTACGCATAAATCTCGCGAGATCCCCAATCTGCACATCATAGCAGATATTGTCAAAACTGATCACGGCTGCATATTCTGACCGGAACACGACATTGTGCTGGTTAAAGTCCCCATGGCAGATTCCCATGCCCTCTTTTTTCCCTTCCTGTTCTCTCAGACTTTCTAATATTTCAGATGCCTGCTCCTCAAATTTCGGGTAAAGTCCTAAGAACTCTTTTTCAAATTCGCTCTTGTTTTTCCGCCCTCTGGTATAATTTCTGACCGTCCGAAGCTCTCTGGTATGCTTCTCGTATGTACGCAACAGTCGTCCGGCATCCGTATCCAGCACCTCTGTTAACGAATGTTCCATTTGGTTCATCGCTCCATGAAGGGAGGCTAAAATATCTGCCGAACGTAAGATTTCATCCCAGCTTGCCGTATTACATTCCCTTCCTTCACACCATTTCCGCAACAGGTAGGACACTCCGTCCGGGTCTTTTGCAAGACATTCCCCTTCCGTAGTCCGCACGACCGTTTCCGTATGGATTCCCTGTTCATTCACGCACTCTAATAACTTTGCTAAAAACTCCGCTTTTACTGCGGAACCGGAATACTCTTTGAGATAAACTCTCCCGATATCTGTCATTGCAAAAACAGCTCCACGCCCTTTATATGTATCTGTCAGTTCCAGCGGGTACTGTTCAAACAATGTTTCTTCTTTATAATACACAAAAACCCCTCCACATGACAATTCACAGCAATTCTGTGTCTCTCTATCATATGAAAAAGGGGTTATTGATATGTCTGTTTTACCCGTTCGAGTAAATATTCTTTTTTGTTTTTATCCGGTTCTTCTAAGACTTCTTCTAATAGTTTCTGTAAGATCTGACCGATTTTTTTTCCCGGTTTGATCCCTAACTCCATCAGATCCCTGCCGTTGACAGCAAGTTTCTTTAAACTCAGACAATCCTTTTGCTCTATGATCTCTTCATAGAGCTTCTGATAACTCTGAATATATGCTAACTTTTCTTCTCTGCGGTAGCCGCTCTGTGATAATACATCCGCACGTTTTAATGCAAACAGATCCGGATATCGTTCTTCACCTACACGGTATATGGCTTTTCGTATCCCTGCCGGTGTCAGGTTCGGATTGTCGTCATGCCATTCCACCAGTCCGCAGACTTTTTGCAGCGTGTCCACATCAAATTTTAACCTTCGGAAAATGCGATGTGCCATCTTTGCACCTTCTTTCGGATGTCCGTAAAAATGATCGACTCCTGTCTCATCCGTTGTCTTGCATACCGGCTTTGCAATATCGTGAAACAGCGCCGCCAGACGCAGGACTTTTTGATTCTCTACCTGCTGTACCACATGGATCGTATGCTCTCCCACCGTATAACAGTGATGCGGATTGTTCTGCTCTGTCTGCATCAATACGGAAAACTCCGGCAGTATCACATCGGAGATCCCGCTTGTATAGACTTCCCGCATCAGTTCCGGATGATCTGAAGTCAGCAGTTTGACCAGTTCTGTCTGTATCCTCTCTGCACTGATCTTTTCAATCGTCTGTGCCAGTTCCCGGATCGCCGCAAAGGTCTGTTCTTCCACTTCAAAACCAAGCTGTGCCGCAAACCGCAATGCCCGAAGCATCCGCAATGCATCCTCCGTAAAACGCTCTTTTGGATTTCCCACGCAGCGGATTACTTTTTTTTGCAGATCACCCATTCCGTCAAAGGCATCCACCAGCCCACGGCTCTCATTGTACGCCATGGCATTAATCGTAAAATCCCGGCGTTTTAAATCCTCTAATAAATTCACCGTATAAGTAACTTCTTTCGGATGACGGGCATCTTCATATTCGCCGTCGATCCGATAAGTCGTTACTTCAAAGCCTTCATGCTCTAACATGACCGTTACGGTTCCATGTTGGATTCCGGTATCGATCGTATGTGAAAACAGCCGTTTTACATCCTGCGGCTTTGCCGAAGTGGTAATATCCCAGTCCTGCGGCGTTCTTCCAAGGACACTGTCCCGGATACAGCCGCCAACCGCAAATGCTTCATAGCCTGCCGCTTCAAGCGTCTTTATGATGTTGTCTACTTTAACGGGAAGCTGTATCCTCATACGATTCCTTTCTATTACATTGCGTCATTGCATAGCATTACAAATTTTAATATGCTTTTCCCCAGTATACCAGTTTGTGTGCCGGTTTTCCACAGCAGACACAGGTATCTGCGATATGCTCCTGATCTTCAAACGGCATACAACGGGAAGTTGCTGTTGTCTCTTCTTTGATCTTGTCCTCACATGCCTGATCGCCGCACCACATTCCGCGGATGAATCCCGGTTTATTTTCTACGGCTCTCTTAAATTCTGCATAGTCATGTGCATCGGAAATGTGGGAATCACGATGTGCTTTCGCACGTTCAAACATTTCTCTTTGGATCGTTTCTAATAATTCTTTTACAGTCTGTGCCACATCCTCAATCGCACACTCTGTCTTTTCTCTGGTGTCACGACGTACCAGTACGCATTTTCCTGCCTCGATGTCTTTTGGTCCTAACTCTACACGAACCGGGATTCCACGCATTTCCTGTTCGGAGAATTTCCATCCCGGACTCTTGTCACTGTCATCTAATCCGGCTGCGATTCCTGCCTGCACTAAGCCTTCTTTTACTTCCTGTGCTTTTTCTAAAACACCCTCTTTGTGCTGCTGGATCGGAATTACCATGGTCTGTACCGGTGCGATTCTAGGTGGAAGCACCAGACCTGAGTCATCTCCATGTACCATGATGATCGCACCGATCAGACGGGTGGTCATTCCCCAGGATGTCTGATGTACATACTGTAATTTATTATTCTTATCGGTATACTGGATTCCAAATGCTTTTGCAAATCCATCGCCAAAGTTATGGCTGGTACCAGACTGCAGTGCTTTTCCGTCATGCATCAATGCTTCGATCGTATACGTTGCCTCTGCTCCTGCAAATTTTTCTTTTTCTGTCTTCCTACCACGGATGACCGGCATCGCTAAGACTTCCTCACAGAAATCCGCATAGACATTTAACATCTGAACGGTTCTCTCTTCTGCCTCTTCTGCTGTTGCATGTGCCGTATGGCCTTCCTGCCATAAAAATTCTCTGGAACGTAAAAACGGTCTTGTCTCTTTTTCCCATCTTACCACGGAACACCACTGGTTATACAGTTTTGGCAGGTCACGGTAGGACTGGATGTCGTCTTTATAGAAATCACAGAACAGGGTCTCGGAAGTCGGTCTGACACAGAGTCTTTCCTGTAACTCGCTCAATCCTCCATGTGTTACCCATGCAACTTCCGGTGCAAAGCCCTCTACATGGTCTTTTTCTTTCTGGAGCAGGCTCTCCGGTATGAACATTGGCATGTAGACATTTTCCACACCTGTTTCTTTGAATCTGCGGTCTAACTCTTTCTGGATATTTTCCCAGATCGCATAGCCTGCCGGTTTGATGATCATACATCCTTTTACGGATGAATAGGCGATCAGTTCTGCCTTTTTTACTACATCGGTATACCACTGTGCGAAGTCAGTGTCCATGGATGTGATCGCTTCTACTAATTTCTTATCCTTTGCCATTTTCTTTCTCCTTACATTTCTAACTTAAAACGCCGGGAGCTTTCCTCCCTGCCTACAGGGACCGAAAAGCTTCCGGCGGTACCACCCAGTTTAACGCATTGCGTTCACTCTTTCACCGTTAACGCCGGTTCTACGCCAGACTTTCATCTGAATGCTCCAAGGCAGGTTCCGGGGATGAAAAAGTGAGATCTCTCAGCGTTTGATCTCTTCTCTGTAACTTCGCACGTCCGTACTAGTCCTTTTCCACGCACATCCGTATTTTACAACTCTCTTTCGGATTTTGTCAAGGATTCGGTTGTGAAAACTATTATTTCACTAAATCATAATTACTATTCCAGTATTGGGCCGGAATAGAATCATGTGCTTTTAGATTGGTATCCAACCATATATCAGTGACGCTATCTATATCTGCTTTCTGTAATGCTCTGATCATAATAATTTTTTCTCCACAAATTGGAACTTGTATTATTCAATCCATTGAATAAACGCTGTTTTATCTGTACTGTTATATCTCGCATTCCCATAAAAGTTCAATATTTCTTTTTTCTTTGAACCTGTGAGCAGCATCATTTTATAACAATTTGTGTTCTCTGCTATTTGTTTTGCGTAATTTAAGCACTCCGTTGCATATCCTTTTCCACGATAATCTGAATGTGTGACAACATTTTCAATAAACGCATATGGTCTTATGTTTCTTGTCAAATTAGGAATAATCACACAAACACAAGAAGAAACTATTTTTCCATCTAGTTTTTTGACAATTATATGATGGTTTTTATCTTGCATAATTGCCCGCCAAGTTATTTTTAAATGTTCTGTCATCTCCATAAATTCCAATTGAGATTTCACCTGTTTTAAGAGATTTAATAACTGTTATATTTTGTTATTAA
>OIXH01003447.1_pt1 | contig 14005 bp, 9 predicted proteins | sample 1587741 | NCBI WGS metagenome assembly OIXH01 (sample SAMEA3888916, study PRJEB22519) | human gut metagenome | biome: human gut; feature: human-associated habitat; material: faeces | place: Denmark | collected 2011 | reverse complement strand
CGTGGCCCACGTGGAGGCCCTGGCCGGAGGGATAGGGGAACTCGATGAGGCCGTAGAACTTGGGCCGGGTGGTGTCCCCGGTGACAGCGGTGAAGGGCTTCTCCTCCAGCCATTTCTCCTGCCACTTTTTCTCAATGGACGTAAAATCGTATTTCATGTTTGATCTCCTTCGTTCTCTTTCGGAATGGGAATTCATCATCAAAACGCGGAGGACAGGGCGTGCGGGCAAAGAAACAGCCCCTGGCCGATGTGCTCGGTCAGGGGCGTGACAAAACGCGGTACCACCCTGCTTCAGCCCCGACGGGGCTGCACTTTTGCTCGCGCGTATTGCCGCGCGCGGCATCCGGTTTAACGCGGGCGGGGGCACACTGCCTTGCCGCTTTTCGCCGGAAACTCCCATACTGAACCTTCGGAGGATCCTCCGCCGGGCGCTTCCAGCCGCGTCGCCCGTTCTCTGGAGCGGATGCCGTCCTCTTACTCACGTATGCTCATCGTTTGAGGGTATTATACCCGATTGCACGGGATTTGTCAAGGGGGACATTGAAGAAACGGGGGGCAGGGGCATTACTTTTTTGCGGCTCCGGCTTTCCTTGCCGCCGGCTACTCCCCGATCCATAAGTTGAGAAAAGTTCTGGGGGGCTTGGGGACTCTTTCAAGAGTCCCCAAGAGTCTCCCTTCCGCGGATCAGAGCATGTCGGCGATCTCGTAGATCAGGCGTTCGGTTTTTTCCCAGCCGAGGCACGGGTCGGTGATGGACTGACCGAAGACTTCCCCGTCGGTTTTCTGACAGCCGTCCACGAGGTAGCTTTCGATCATCAGTCCCTTGCAGAGCCGCCGGATATCGGCGTTCTGGCGCATGGAACCGAGCACATCGCGGGATATCCGGATCTGCTCCTCATAGTGCTTGCCGGAATTGGCGTGGTTGGTATCAATGAGGACGGCGGGGTTTTCCAGTCCGGACTTGGCGTACCGCTCGTACAGACCGGCAAGATCCTCATAGTGGTAGTTGGAAACCGTCTTGCCGTCCGTGGTCTGATAGCCGCGCAGGATGGCGTGCGCCAGCGGATTGCCGGTGCTTTCCACCTCCCAGCCGCGGTAAATGAAGGTGTGCGGATGGTGCGCCGCCGTGATGGCGTTCATCATGACCGACAGATCGCCCCCGGTCGGATTCTTCAGCCCGACCGGAATATCCAGACCGCTCGCCGTCAGGCGGTGCTGCTGATTCTCCACGCTCCGCGCGCCGACGGCAACATAGGAAAGCAGATCGGACAGGTAGCGGTGGTTGTCCGGATACAGCATCTCGTCCGCGCTGGACAGTCCGTAATCCCGCAGGGCGCTCATGTGCAGCTGCCGGATGGCTATGATGCCGCGCAGCATATCCGGATGTCCGTGCGGATCCGGCTGGTGGAGCATTCCCTTGTAGCCGTCGCCGGTCGTGCGCGGCTTGTTGGTGTAGATGCGCGGCACGATGAGAATCTTGTCCTGCACCTTATCCGCCACGCGGCGCAGACGCCCGATATATTCCAGCACCGACTCGCTCTTGTCCGCAGAGCAGGGTCCGATGACCAACAGAAACCGATCGCTCTGCCCGGTAAAGATGTCCCGTATCGCCTCATCCCGCGCCCGCTTGACCGCCGCCATCTCCGGCGTGACCGGGTACCATTCCTTTGTCTCCTGCGGGATGGGCAGTTTTCTGTAAAATTTCATGTTCATATGCAGGTATCCTCCTGCTTCCGCAAATGCGAAAGCCTTTCCTTCTATTTCATTTTTCCCGGTTTTCCGGCTGTTCTGCCCGACTGCCGGCTACCGGCTTGTCGAACTTTTCCCGCCGTTCGCCGGACAGGCGCATCATGTCGCGCATGGTCTCCCTGTCCCCGTCCGCCAGTGTCCCGCGCAGCCTGTCAAACGCCGCGCTGAAGCGATCCATCTCCTCCAGCAGAGCGTCCCGGTTGCACAGGAACAGCTCGCTCCACATCTCGTCGTTGATGCGCGCAATCCGCGTCAGGTCGCGGAAGGAGTCGCCTGTGAACGCCTCCAGCCCCGGCTGGTCGTTGGCGCACATCAGCGCCACGGCAATGCAGTGGGTCAGCTGGGACAGGAACGCAATCATCCGGTCATGCTCCCCGACCGACAGGCGGCTGATGCGGTGGAAACCGAGCAGCTCGCCCAGCCGGACGCACAGCGCGATTGCCTCCGGCGTGTTTCGGTCGGTCGGCACCACGATGTAGTTCGCGCCGCGGAAAACGCTGTCATCGCTGTGTTGCACGCCGCATTTCTCTCTGCCCGCCATCGGGTGCGCCGCGATAAACTCAACGCCCTCCGGCATCAGTGCCTGCATCCTGTCCACAATGCCGCCCTTGACGCCGGTAACATCCGTGACCAGCGTGCCCGGCGTCAAAAGATGCGCGTTCTCCTCCGCCCATGCCAGCAGGGTGTGCGGGTACAGGGCAAGCACCACAAGGTCCGCCCACGCGAACAGCGCCGGCTCTGCCTCCGTACTGCCCCCCGCAAGGAATCCCTCCCGGACGGCATAGGCGATATCCGCCTGCTCCTTCGTAACGGCGCGGACGGAAAAGCCCTGCTTTGTCAGCGCCTTGGCGTAACTGCCGCCGATAAGTCCCAGACCCACGATGAGCACGTGGGCACGGCTGTCCAGTTGTTTCAGTCTGAGTCCTGCTCCCATTCCCTATGTCTCTCCCTCCGTGCGCACCGCTATCCCCAGCGACCGCAACGTATCAAAAAATTCCGGCATACTTTTGGCGACGCACTCCGCGCCGTCGATGCTGCCCCCGGTGCGGCACAGCAGAACCGCCAGCGACATGGCGACCCGGTGGTCATTGTGCGCGCACAGTGCCCCGTCCGGTGCGTGTACGCCCGGCTCCACCGTGATTTCGTTCTCCCCGACCGTGATGCGCACGCCGCACCGCCGCAGTTCGGCAGCCATTGCCTCGCCGCGGTCGCTTTCCTTGAAGCGGAGCCGCGCCGTATCGCACAGCGTGCCGCCGTGGTGCAGCGCCGCCACCACCAGCAGGATCGGGGCAAGATCCGGGCAGTCCGCCACGGACAGCCGGCACTTCTCCCGGCACAGGCGCTCCATGTACGCCCCGAACACGCGGTCGCCCTGTGCGCCGTCATCGCGGAAATCCGCCAGCGAAATATCCCCGCCCAGCGTCCGCATGGCACCGAAGAAGGCGGCGGCGGACTGGTCGGTCGGCACGCAGAGCGCCTGCTCCGGCGCCCGCCCCGTCTGCCCGCCGGGTATGCGGTATGCCTGCACGCCGTCCGCCCCGACCGTATAGCCGAACAGCCGCAGGGCGTCCAGCGTCAGCCCGATGTAGGACGCGCTCCCGACCTGCCCGGTCAGGCGCAGGGAGCTGTCCCCGCGCAGGTGGGGCAGGGCAAGCAGCAGTCCCGAAACAAACTGACTGCTGATGTCGCCGGGAAAGCAGAAGGCATCCGGATGCAGACCGCCCCCTACCGTGACGCCTGCTTCCGTCCGTGCGAAGAGCACACCCTGCGCCCGGCAGATGTCCTCATACACGGACAGCGGGCGTGCAAAGAGGCGCGGTGCGCCCATAAAGGTCATCCGGGCGCCCGCCGGCTGCAGCAGGGCGAACGGGAGCAGCAGGCGCAGGGTTGTACCGCTCTCGCCGCAGTCGGCAACGGCGTCCGGCGGAAAGCCGACCGGCACCCGCCCGCAGATCGTTGCCCCGGTGCCGTCCTGCCGGATTGCGGCGCCCATGGCGCGCAGACAGCGCAGGGTTGCCCGGATATCCGCGTTGTCCGGCAGATCGCGCAGGCGCGTCTCCCCCGGCGTGAACGCCGCCGCAATCAGGTACCGGTGCGCGACGCTCTTGGAGGTCGGCACCCGCACGGTTCCCTGCGGGATGCCGGGCGTGACGGTCACACGCATGGCGGTTCCTCCCCCTGCGCCGGCTGTCCCAGCGACAGCAGCAGGTCGATCGCCTCGCAGTACCCCGCAAAGCCGTGCCCCTTGATGCAGGCTATGCAGGCGGCGCGCACGTAGCTGACGCGGCGGAACTCCTCCCGCGTATCCACGTCCGAAATATGCACCTCCACGGTCGGGATGCCGACCGCCTTGAGCGCGTCCAGCAGGGCGACCGAGGTGTGCGTGTAGGCGGCAGGGTTGAGCACGATGCCGTCATACACGCCGAGCGCATCCTGCACGGCGTCTACCAAAGCCCCCTCGTGGTTGGACTGGAAAAATCCGATCCCGACTCCCCGCCGCTCCGCGTGCCCGCGGAGCATATCGCACAGGGAGCGGTAGGTCTGCGTACCGTATATCTGCGGCTCCCGGACGCCGAGCAGGTTCAGGTTGGGACCGTTGATGACCAGTATCCGGCGCATCGCGGGCCGTTTCGTGTCTGTATTCAAAGCAGATCGCTCCTTTCTTTCTGTTGCACCGCCAGTGCCGCCAGCAGGCGGTCGGCGCAGTCCTCCGGGGCGCCGGACACGGGGAAGCGCAGATCGGCTGCCTCCCGGTACAGCGCCTCGCGCGCCCGGAATACCCGCTCCAGCGCCGCCCGGTCGCGCGTCAGCGGGCGGTCATCGGATGGTTGGATCCCGCTCAGCGGGCGATCCAGATACACCAGCCTGCCGTTGCGGCGCAGTGCCTGTATGTTCTCGTTCCGCGTGACCGCGCCGCCGCCCGTGGCAATGATACAGCCCGTCCCTGCGGCAAGCTCCCGCAGGACAGCGCTCTCCTCCTGCCGGAACGCCTCCTCGCCGTGCGCGGTCAGGTACGCCGCCGGCGTCATGCCGACACGCTGCGCCAGCAGGGCATCACTGTCGGCAAAGGGCTTGCCGGTCCGCGCCGCCAGCAGTCTGCCGAGCGTGCTTTTGCCGCTGCCCGGCATCCCGATCAGTACGATGTTTTCCTTGCGCTCCCGGATGGCGGCATATACGTCGTCGGTTCTGTCCGGCATATCCGGGCGATCCAGAAACAGTGCCGCCGCATACGCCGCCTGCGCGACCAGCATATACAGCCCGCCGGCGGCGGGAATGCCACACGCCCGCGCACGGCAGACAAATGCGGTCCGCAGCGGGTGATACACCGCGTCCGCCACGCCGCGCAGGTGCGGGAAATCCGCCGGGTCTGCGGGTATATCCTCATCGTGCGGGAACATCCCGACCGGAGTCGTGTTGAGCAGGATTCCGATGTCCTCCCGCCGCCCGTACAGGGCATCATACCCGACGGTATCCTCCCCGGCAGGTCTGCGCGACACGCGGATGACCGATGCCGCTCCCTCCGCCCGCAGGACGGCGCAGGCGGTCGAGGACGTGCCCCCGGTGCCCAGCACCGCCGCGCACTGCCCGCGCACGTCGATCCCGGCGCGGCGGAGCAGCAGGCGCATCCCGTAAAAATCCGTGTTGTAGCCGATGAGCTTTCCGTCCCGGCACAGCACCGTGTTGACTGCGCCAATGGCACGCGCCGATCCGTCGATGCTGTCCAGGTACGGTATGACCGTCCGCTTGTAGGGAATGGTCACATTGATCCCCCGGAAGGCGCGGGCGCGCATAAAATCCCCGACCTCCTCCGGCTTCAGCTCGCAGAGCCTGTAATCGTATTTTCCCAGCATGGCGTGGATCTCCGCCGAGAAGCTGTGTCCGAGATGCTCCCCGATACAGCCGTACTCCGTTATTTTCCGCTCCATACGCGCCTCCTCAGACCCGCAATGCATCGTTGCCGAAGCGCATCAGCAGCAGATCCGCCACGGTCAGTGCCGTGACCGCGTCAATAACCGGGCAGGAACGCGGCGCCACGCAGGGGTCATGCCTGCCGCGCACGCACAGCGTCACGTTTTCGCCCCGGACAAAGTCCACGCTGTCCTGCGGCAGTGCGATGGACGGAGTCGGCTTGACGGCACAGCGGAACACCAGCGGCATTCCGTTGGTGATGCCGCCGCCGATGCCGCTGCCGCGGTTGCCGACCGTGACGACCGCGCCGTTCTCGGTGATCCGGTAGGGATCGTTGGCGGCACTCCCGCGCATTCCGGCAAGCGCAAAGCCGTCGCCGAACTCCACGCCCCGGACTGCCGGAACCGAAAAAAGCCCGTGCGCCAGCATTCCCTCCACCGTATCAAACCACGGCTCGCCCAATCCCGCGCAAAGCCCGGTCACAGCCGTTTCGGTCACTCCGCCGACGCTGTCGCCGTCCGCCTTGGCGGCAAGGATGGCTTGCTGCATCCGCTCGCCCGCCGCCCGGTCAAGCACCGGGAAGCCCGGCTCGCGCAGGGCGTCCAGCTCACCGTCCGGGATCTGCCCGTCCGTCTGCCGGAAGGGTCTGTCCTGCACGCCGGCGCAAGCCGCCAGATGCGTCCCGATCCGGATGCCCCTGCCACGCAGGGCGCCCTCCGCGATCGCACCGGCAGCCACCAGTGCCGCCGTGATGCGTCCGCTGAAATGCCCCCCGCCGCGGTAGTCGGAATAGCCGTGATACTTGCAGAACGCCGGGTAATCGCTGTGCCCGGGGCGGGCGCAGTCCTGCATCCCGGCATAGTCGCCGCTGTGCTGTCCGGCGTTGGGAATCCGGATGCAGAGCGGCGTTCCGGTCGTGCAGCCGTTGAACACGCCGCTCTCAATCACGAAGGGATCCTGCTCCACGCGTGCCGTCGCCGTCTGCCCCTGCGGGCGGCGGCGGGTCAGCTCCCGCGCGATGTGTGCCTCATCCACCGGGATACCGGGCGACAGCCCGTCCAGCACGGCACCGATGCTGCTGCCGTGACTCTCGCCGAACAGCGTCAGAGTCAGTGCGTTTCCGTATACGTTCTTCATAGGAACGAGATCACCTCCCCGCACGAACCGAGGATGTCGTCCGTGCTTTCCTTTTGCAGGGTAAACCGACCGATTTCCGGGACGCGCACCGTTGTGATGCCGTCCGCGCCCGCCTTCTTGTCGTGTGCCAGAACCGCGCAGAGGTCGTCCCGCCCGCACCGGAAGGCGGTCGGCAGGTCGTACCGGTGCAGCAGGCGCGTGAGCCGGCGCCGCACCTCGCCGTCCGTCATGGCAAGCATCCCGATGCTGACGCATTCGCCGTGCAGGAGCGGGTACGGCTGGCGGGCGCTGATGCTCTCAACGGCGTGCCCTACGGTATGCCCGAAATTGAGCACGCGGCGCAAGCCCCCCTCCCGTTCGTCCGCCTCGACAACTGCCATCTTGATGCGCAGTGCCGCACAGATCAGCTCCTCCCGGGAAATACAGGCGCTCCTGTCCTCCAGCCGCGCGAACATGGCGGCGTCCGAGGTGGCAAACATCTTGATGATCTCCGCCATGCCGCAGGCGTACTGACGCGCATCCAGCGTCTGCAGTACGCAGGGGTCAGCCAGCACCGCCCGCGGCTGGTAGAAGGTGCCGACTATGTTCTTGTACCCGTCAAGATCCACGGCGACCTTGCCCCCGACCGAGGAATCCACCATGGCAAGCAGGGTGGTCGGCAGGTTGTAAAAGTCGATCCCGCGCATATAGGTCGCCGCGACAAACCCGCCGAGATCCCCTATCACGCCGCCGCCGACCGCCACCAGCGCATCGCCGCGGTCAAAGCCTGCCTTCAGCATGATTCTGAGGACGGAAAGCCATGTATCGGGGCACTTGTTTGCCTCGCCCGGCTCCAGCGTGACAAGGTGCGGCTCGGCGCACGCATCCGCGACCGCCTGCGCGTAGGCAGCCGGTACGCCGCTGTCGGTCAGGATCAGGACGCGGCGGCGGAGCGAAAAGCAGCTCCCGACACGCGCCAGCGCGCCTTCCTCCACTGTGATCGGGTAGCTGTGCGCCCCCAGATTCATAGTCAGTACGCTCATTCTGTGATCATTCCTTTCTCACCACTGCGGAAGTTTCGGGCGGTTCCGGTTTGCCGGGGCGCAAAACTTCCTGTCTGAAAATATAGTCTCAGGTATCCGTTCGGTTCAGCATCCGCTCCCCGGAAAAGCTCCCCAGCACGCGCACGCTGTTGCAGACCCGCTCCAGCTCGCGGCGCATGGTCTGCCCCGCCTCGGTGCCGAGGTTGCCTTCCCCCTCGGCGTAGAAATAGTATGCCCAGTTTTCCACGCCGGTCGGGTGGCTCTTCAGGCACTTGAGGTTGTAGTCATGCCGGCTGATGACGGATATGGCATCGCCCAGTGCGCCGGGCTGGTTCTTACAGCTGAACAGCAGGACGAAGTGATTGTCGGACGGCTTGATCTCGCACGCCGCCGTAGAAAACACCGCAAAGCGCGTGGTGTTGGATTTCTGCTCGTTGATGTCGTTCTCCAGCACCTGCAGACCGTACAAATCCGCCGTCTCCCGCGCGGCGATGACAGCCACCTCGCGCCGCTCCCCGGCGGCGACTGTCCGGGCGGCGACCGCCGTATTCACGGCTGTCGTCTGTATCCAGCCCTGCCGCCGCAGGTAGGGCTGGCACTGGGCAAGCGCCTGCGGGTGGCTGACCACCTCGCGCACCTCCGCCAGCGTAACGCCGGGCTTGGCGAGCAGGCATTGGGACAGCGGCAGGTCGTAGATCCCGCTGATGGTCAGGGATCCGCGCCACGCAAGATCCATAACCTGCCCGACGTCGCCCGCATAACTGTTCTCGATCGGCAGGACGGCGCAGTGGCACGCGCCGCTCTCCACGCTCCGGTACGCCGTGGCGAAATCGGGGCAGGCGACTTTTTCGCCGGGCTCCCCGAATATCCGCATGGTTGCCACGTGCGCGAACGCGCCCTCCACCCCGCTGTACGCCACGCGCAGTCCGCTGACGAGCAGGCGCTGGTAACGCTTGGATTCGGTAATCGTACCGACCAGGAAATTCCGGTAGTAGGGGCGGTACGCCGGGGGCAGGCGCTCGGTGTTGCGCGCGATCATCTCCGCCTCCCGCGCCTTGTCCTCCACCGGCAGTCCGTGCTCCTCCTTATAGGCTGCGACCACGGCAGCCGCCTGCATCCGTTCCGCAAACAGCTCCGCCATTTCCCGGTCGATCCGGTCTATGTTTTTGCGCGCCTCCGCGATGTCAGACCGCGCGCCCGGCGCCGCCGCGGCGGTTCTCTTTTCCTCGGTTCTTCCGTCCATGCCCTTTTTTGCATCCTCTCTTGTTTTTTCGTTCTGTACAACAAAAAGGAAAGCCCGCGCGGATTCCGTTTCGGGATCTCCATGCGGGCTTTCCAATATGTCGGGACCTATCCGGACGTTCCAGCCGATTCTACCATCAGAGGGAAACGCCGTTGATCACGAGCAACGGACAGAAAGACCGCCTTGATGGTAATAATAAAATCGGGATGTCATCTGCATCATGGCGTTTACCTGCCCCTTTCCTTACTTTTTGTCTTTGCCCTTTATTATACCTCGTTTGCGGCGGTTTGTCAAGTGTAGATTGTATTGTATTTTTATTTTTTGGAAGAAGTAAAATCACGCAGCAAATACCGCAAGTAGCCTTGACATTTGATACGACATCCGATATAATAATATTGGTATAATTTGCTATATTGACCGGATGTGTCAAAACGGATAGGAGAAAAACAATGGCTGAAAAAACAACCGCCGACATCGGCTTTGAAAAACAGATATGGGACGCCGCGTGTGTGCTGCGCGGGAATATGGACGCCTCGGAATACAAAAATGTGGTGTTGGGGCTGATTTTCTTAAAATACATCTCCGACCGCTTCGAGGAGAAACACCGTGAGCTGGTCGCGGAAGGCGACGGCTTTGAGGAGGACATCGACGAATACACCTCCGAGGGGATTTTCTTTGTGCCGCAAGGCGCGCGGTGGGGTGACATTGCCGCCAAGGCGCACACGCCGGAGATCGGCACGGCGATTGACGAAGCCATGCGCGCGATCGAGAAGGACAACAAGCGCCTGAAGGACATTCTGCCGAAAAACTTTGCTCGCCCGGAACTTGACAAGCGGCGGCTGGGTGAGGTGGTCGATCTTTTCACCAACATCCGCATGATCGAGCACGGGGACGAGAAGGACATTCTCGGCAGAACCTATGAATACTGCCTTTCCAAATTTGCCGAGCAGGAGGGAAAGCTGGCGGGCGAATTCTACACGCCGTCCTGCGTGGTGCGCACGTTGGTAGAGGTTCTGCAACCCTATCACGGGCGTGTGTATGACCCCTGCTGCGGGAGCGGTGGAATGTTTGTGCAGTCGGCGAAATTTGTCGAGAGCCACAGCGGAAATATCAACGACATTTCGGTCTACGGGCAGGATTCCAACCCGACCACATGGAAGATGGCGCAGATGAACCTTGCCATTCGCGGCATTGACGCCGACCTTGGCAAATTCAACGCCGATACTTTCTTTAACGATTGCCACCCGACCCTGCGCGCGGATTTCATCATGGCAAATCCGCCGTTCAATCTCTCGGACTGGGGCGCGGACAAACTGGCGGACGATGTGCGGTGGCAGTACGGAATGCCGCCGTCCGGCAACGCCAACTTTGCATGGCTCCAGCACATGATTTACCACCTTGCGCCAAACGGGCGTATCGGCATGGTGCTGGCGAACGGCTCGCTGTCCTCACAGTCAGGCGGGGAGGGTGAAATCCGCAAAAATATCATCAACGCGGATTTGGTGGACTGCATCGTTGCCATGCCGACGCAGCTGTTCTATACCACGCAGATTCCGGTCTCGCTGTGGTTTCTCTCCAAAAACAAGAAGCAGAAGGGCAAAACGCTGTTTATCAACGCGCGCGAGCTCGGCACGATGGTCTCGCGCAAGAACCGCGAGCTGACCGACGCGGACATCCGGAAGATTGCCGACACCTACAACGCCTTTGCGGACGGCACGCTGACCGACCAAAAGGGCTTTTGCGCCGTGGCGACCACGGAGGACATCGCAAAGCAGGACTACATTCTCACCCCGGGGCGGTATGTCGGCACTGAGGAGCAGGCGGACGACGGCGAACCGTTTGACGACAAGATGAAGCGCCTGACCGGAGAACTCGCCGGGCTGTTTGAGAAGTCGCACGAGCTGGAACAGGAGATACGCGAGAAACTGGGGGCGATTGGGTATGAATTTTGAATATAAAGACTACGAATTATCCAACGCAATAACTGATATAGCAGCGGGACCATTTGGCTCAAATCTAAAGGTTTCGTGTTTTACCACAACTGGTTTTCCCATTATTGATGGGGCAAATTTGAAGGAAATTACGGTTACCGACAATATAACAAAATTTGTGCCGGAAGATAAGGCGAGGTCTTTGCATCGTTCTATTGCTAAACGGAGGGATGTCGTAGTAACGATTAGCGGAAATGTGGGACAAGTATCATACATTCCTGATAACTCTCAATATGCAGAATATCTTTGCTCACAAAGACAATTTCGTGTGACTTTCGATGAAAGCAAAATTTATGTTCCATATTTGGTTTACTACCTTCATTCTGTAGAGGGACAAAGCAAAATTCTTGCTTTTGCGAATCAAACAGGCGTGCCGGCTTTATCACAGCCATTGAAAAACTTTCGTAAAATCAAAATCGATTTGCCGAGTTTGGCTGAACAAAAGAAAATCGCCACCATTCTTTCTGCGCTGGACGAAAAAATCGCAATAAATCGGGCGATAAATGAGAATTTGGAGCAGCAGGCAATGGCATTATATCGACAAATGTTTGTTGAAACCAACAATGATGCCCGCCGAGAGTGCCGCGCTGATGAATACTTTGATATTTCAATCGGTAAGACTCCACCGCGCAAGGAAGCACAGTGGTTTTCCATGAATCCTACTGATTGCATTTGGGTGTCAATTTCTGATATGGGAAGATGCGGTATGTACATCGCAGACAGTTCGGAATACTTGACCCATGAATCCGTGGATAAATTCAATATCAAAGTTGTTCCTGATAACACTGTACTTCTCAGTTTCAAGCTGACAGTGGGTCGTGTTGCAATTACCGATGGCGCAATGGTGACCAACGAAGCCATTGCACACTTCAAAACAGACAAGCCCGAAATCAACGAGTATCTGTACTGCTACTTGAAGGATTTCAATTATCAAACGATGGGTAGTACCTCATCCATTGCCACGGCAGTTAATTCAAAAATCATAAAAGCTATGCCGTTTGTTATTCCAACAGACGCAGAATTAGTGTCATTTCACTCTGCGACTGCTCCAATGTTTGAGATGATCAAAACACGCCAGCGAGAGAACACACGATTGGCTGAACTCCGCGATTCACTCCTGCCCAAGCTCATGTCCGGCGAGATTGATGTCTCTGCCGTCCAACTCTAAGCCGCTAAATTATCGTTTACGTTAGGAGGGATAAGATGAAATACTGCTTTTACTATGATGAGTCTGAGCATAGCAGGGTCATCAATCTCTCAACCGTTACTGGTGAGACATATTATGATGGTTTTCTGGCAGCTATTATCGGGTGGCGCAGCGATCACGAAACAGCTTTTGAACAGCGTTATCATGCTTTTGAAGAAAAATACGCTGATAGGAAGAAAAAAGGAGAGCTGAAAAGCGGAACGATAAAGCCGAAGCAGTTAGTTCATGGACTTGCCTCTCTCAACGAAGCAAATGTAAAGCTGCTTGGAGATTTCTTCTCCATCTTTGATGAGAACAGCTATATCTATCTGTTCTGTGCAAGCAAAATCGAATACGTTATCACCCAGATTTTCAAAGGCTATCGCAATAGCGTCTTCTTTGATATGGACGCTGCACGCTACTCAATAGTCAAAGCGATAGTTACATACCGACCCACAGAGGTAATTGAAAGCCTGTATAAAAGTCCAGCGGAGTTTGTAGCTGCGTTAATGACATTCTTGACGAACCGGATTAGGCGTAACAAAGAAAACCGCGAATTGAAGGCGCAGGAAAACACGGCATTTGAAGCCGTCCTTTATGTCCTGAATAACGTCGATGTTCCGCAGTCCCTCACTTGGGACTACCATTCGCAGTTTGTCGGGTTTGGAAATTTCCTGAGCAGCAAGGGCATTCTTGATTATTCAGTCTTGCTTGACAAGGAAGGTGAAGCAGGAGCCGAAAGCAAAACTCTCATTGCCGCGAAAGAAGCCAGTTTGAAGAATTGCGAAGAGGCAGACTCGATAGACCACTTTGGAATTAGAATGGCTGATATGCTGGTAGGAATTATCGGCAAACTGATGAAATCGCTATACCATTCCTTGACACCGACGCAGGACAGTCCCCGCATTGCGAAGACTCTTCTTAGCAAAGAATGGTTCAGACTAACCGATGGGCAGTTACAGCTATACAAGCAGCTTTATCATATCGTGTTCGAGATCAACAATGATTGGTATAAGGTCTATGCCGGTAATTATTCAGATGACCTTGTTAGCTTTTTGGGACTGCTGGATTTCATGAATCATTTCAATTCAGCTAAAGACATCGAACAAGACTTTGATATGCAACCGGAGTATTGTAATAGCTGCATCTGCCAAAGACTTGAAACCCATTTTGAGCAGATGAAAAACAAGCTGCCTGTTGAGCCGGTGAAAGATCAAGAAAAGGATTTTTTTAGGAATCGACGCGGCGCAAAAGTTTATCACGATGTAGACAGACAACCCATTCTGGAACTCACCAAAGGAAAAAACGCCTTTGTAGTTCTTTCTGTCGGTATTGCAAAGGGCGGCATCCCATTAGTCACTGTTGAGGCATCACCTGAAAATCTATGTTATAGGCTGCCTGTACAGTTGAACGAATGGGCAATGACGCTGGTTTCAATGGCAAATACAGGAGAAGATTTATTTCCTGCTGAGGTAATCTTCACAAAAGCTGAAAACCGCATCTATGCGGATATTATATAGAGGGAGTTGAGTACAAATGTCGGGCTATTTTACCGAATCAAATTATGAGAATGCCGTCTTGCAGCTTCTCAATGAGGATCTTGGATATACCTATGTCTATGGACCAGATGTGGAGCGCGATTATCACTCTCCGCTTTATGAGGATGTCCTGCTGCCCTCTTTGCAGCGAATCAACAAAAACTTGCCAATGGATGCTCTGACGGAGGCAATCTATAAGCTCAAGAACTTTGAAACCGGAACGCTCTTGC
>OIXH01003442.1_pt1 | contig 14021 bp, 9 predicted proteins | sample 1587741 | NCBI WGS metagenome assembly OIXH01 (sample SAMEA3888916, study PRJEB22519) | human gut metagenome | biome: human gut; feature: human-associated habitat; material: faeces | place: Denmark | collected 2011 | reverse complement strand
ACTCGTCAGAGTCTCCGCCTGCTGTCTTTTGGCTCCAAAAGACCTTGCTTGCCACAACCCAATCCATGGCGTCTCTCAATATCATACCGTGTAGGCATCCATGGCAGACAGAATCACTCTACCTATTGTGCCGATATCATGATAAAGAGCATCTCTTGGGAAAGAATTTGTATCGACGTTATTAAGCAATTCTACCATTGTTTCTTTCTCAAATAGATATTTTTTGCTCATATTTGTGCGAAGCTCCTTTGACGTGTTGTTATAAGGAACATCCGTTGGAATTATATCTCCGAATACAAGGTTGACAAATTTCTGTTGAGAAACCGGGTTTGACTTGTGAGTTCTGTGTATGGTCTTTATCAGTTTCAGCGAACCTAAATATGCTTTTTTATATCTCGAATCACTGATGATTTGCGGATTAGGATATTGCTTTTCAATTGTTTTTTCGTAATCAGCAAAATACTCATCCAACAATTGAAGAATTTCGACTGTAAACAAGGTCTTTAATTGATCCATAATCTTCTGGTGATTGCTGTAAACATGCATACCCTCCAGATAAATTGAAATTGCTTTTGACAAATGGGCTTCTTTTCTGGTGTGTGGGCGAGCACTAAGTATTGTCGAAATAAACCTGACCTTCTGAGCTGCGGATAGGTAATTCTTTTCCACAACATCACACATCGCTGATAGATATATCAGCTCACATTTTGAATGTTCGTAAGGGAATCTCGTCGAAGAAAGATCAATACTATACAAATCTCGAAGTCGATTCTCGTTGAAATTACCTGCGGCATAGTTTATGTATGCATTAATATACTGCACATTATTGTTATTAATTTTGGAAGTATCATGGAGAAGCTTGCGAACATACTTTTCGGTATTAATCCCTCTTAAATACATATCTGTGCTTGGGGCTATTTCTGAAAGCCCTGGTACAATGATATGACAGGACGGGAACCCGAAAAATGATACGTCTCGGCAGAGCACATCATAACCCTTTTTATTACAAATACTGTCTAGCCAGGAAAGCAACACCTCTCTATTAGATAAATCTTGTATGTCAACGAATGGAGGTTCAAAACCATTCTCCGTTTCTGTAATCAATTGATGAGGATATTGCGCTTTTCCAAATTTGTAACTATTCATGATGTTACGCGTATTTAAAACACTTCGATTTAAATAATCAAAGCAACTCCGATTACAGTAATCAGCTATAAGCCCTCCTTGCCCTGCTTCCGTAATTGCTCGCTCAATAGCAATACTGTATTCAGGATGGCATCCAACTTTTATTCCATATCTTCCTGTGTTTTTTTCTATGATTCGTAATCCAGCAACAGGATACTCCCCTCCAAAAGAGCAATCTAATAAAGCAACATCATATCGTGAATCGCTGCATAGCCTTCTATACATTTCATATATGTAAGGGTACTTCGTCAAATAGTTTTCACTGATCAGCGAAAACCTCTGTTCATTTAAAAAGAGCTTTTTTTGGACTACGCGTTCAATGATTTCGGATAGTCCTTGAACCAAAGCTTCCTCTATCGAGTTTCCTGCGGCCATCCCGTTGGATCCATAGATGCTCAATATTGTTTTCCACGGCAAATAAAAGAATTTTTTGAATTTATAGCTGTAGTATGGTAGACATATATATCTCCCATCCACTGTGTCGGGAATATTAACACGTGAGAATGCACTAGTTTTCTCAGCTGCAGATAAACCTGATCTGTTTTCAGGTACAAAATATTGCGTAATAAACGGACCACTTTGATTAATTATCTCAGCTGAAGTAAGGTAGCGCTCATCTGGAGCGACGGCAAATCCGAATTCTTTTACAAGATCTTTCCTGTATTCTTCACCGGGCAAAAGAAATAGACCGTTTTGCATGCGTTCAAATAGTTCGGCATATGCACTTGCCCTTGCATAATCTTCGTTAATACCTTTCCCGTTACTTCCCCATAACGTATCAGCAATTCTGACTCGTAAACTTGAGGTTCCTGCTTCGCTATTAACACACCACTTTTCTTCTAATGAGATATTATTCTCGTCACAGATTTTCTTTATCCGTGCTATGGTGTCAATAGGGTCTGCTTCTTTAAAATGAATATCATGTTTCATGCTATTACCTATTAATCTGTTTTTACTTAATTGGGGAGCACTTATCTGCTTATCTTAAAAGCAAGTCTCAGTATAAGGCTCCCCAAGGTCCGGTTCGCTTGAATATATTATATCAAGCAGTTAGAATCACGCTTTGACAATTACGAGACATGCAACAATTACGACGTCGTTGGCTCCTTCAATAGTATCAAAGGAGTCATAGTTGTCTAATTCTACATATTCTTCATGCAGAATTTCGACATCGTCCAAATTAGCTAAGTAGTCTGCCATATCTGAAGCACCTCCTTTCTTGCTATTTAGCATCAAACAATCAATGAATGTCGAGCTATGTTTGTTCTGTTAATGTCCACTTATTGTTCTCAAACTCCAGGGATGAACTCAAGATTTCTTCCTATTTTGTCAGGGAACGCTTATGCTAATGACACGCTTTGACTTAAGGATTATCTTACTATCAACCACGCGAACTTCTATTATGGTTTCTTCCCATCTAATTACCCCTGTATTCCTATAATTGATAACATCCATATTATACTTTAAAGATTCATATTTGCTCAGAGGACTAATTTCGCATAGTCGATTTTCGAAATCACTTATTTCTAAGAGGCATCTGTGATTAGATTCGTGAACATTACCATCAAGTAGTTCCCCAGCAATCATTTCCTTGATGTATCGATAAAATAGTTGTTTATCGCTAAGACCACTACCAAATTGACTATTATTATTTAAGTCATTATATAGCATATCAATTGAAGCCTTAAACCTCTCATACAGCTCATGAAGAGAATAATTATCTTGAAAATACCTTAAGACCCCACGAAAAATATCTCTGCATTGTGTAAATGCTGCTACCAATAAATCAAAGTGCGTATACCTATCCATAACCTCAGAAGGAAAGGTATAATAGCATTGAAAGCACTCTGGATAGGAGGTTATATAATTAATTGCCTTTTCACCAAATGAGCATTTTCGATATAGAGACGTGCTTAACTTTTCTGGCGAAAAGACAAAAGACTCTCGATATTTGTCATAAAATGCAGTTCCAGGTAAAGTTATATAAGCGTTTGCATTCACAGCAAACACATTTCTTTTTAGTAACAGAGTAATCAACTCTGATGTTCTCAAAAAGTCCTCGACGGTTTCCCCAGGAAGGCCATAAATAAACGATACTGCAACACCAATACCCGAAGCCGAAATCATATCTATACATTTAGTTATTTCATCAACATTTATATTTTTGTTGATTACTTTCTGAACATGCTGAGACCCACTTTCTATTCCGAGAAAAATCATTTTACAACCTGCATTTTTCATATGTTCTATGATTACATTGTCAAGACAGTCAACTCGCGCAGAACAATACCATTGTAGATTGAGTTCAGAGTTCAAAAGTTCTTCGCAGAATTCCTCAACACTTATGCGATTTAGTGTAAACAGATCATGTTGTAGTGAAAAAGTACTAATACCGTATTTGTTCGACAGATTAAGCATTTCCTCGACTAGATGCTTAGCAGGTTTCATTCGGCTTTTTCTTCCCCAAAAAACACTGGTACAGCAAAAATTACATTTGTAAGGGCATCCTCGCCCCGCCTCTAAATAGATCGTGTCCTTTCCCATAACAGGATACGGCTCATAATCTAATAATACATTTGCACATAGTTCATCTTCAGTTATTAGTCGGTTAGCGGGATTAAATCTTATTTTGCCTTCACTGCTTCTGAAAGCTATCCCCTTAACCTTATCCAAAGATGCCTCAGCCTCTAAAGCAGAAAACAGTTCCCTTGAGGTAATCTCACCTTCACCATATGAAATGATATCGATAAAGGGGAACGAGCGCAAGGCCTGTAGGCAAAAATGAGAAACATGTGGACCGGCAAAGAGAATCTTTATCCTACGATTCTTATTCTTCAAGAATTCTGCGATTAATAACGCAGATATGAAAGAATCGCACAAGCAGTAGAAAGAAACAACATCTGGTGTGCTATCAAGAATCGTACTTGCGAAGAAAGGAACATTGTCCTCAAGCGTTTTGCTCATCTCAGAACATTTGCTAACCGATATCGACGAAAGACTAATGTACGTAACATTGTATTTGTCTTTTAAGATATTGTATATCGTCAGCGGTCCTAATTGAGGAGTATCTATATTCGATATGGGTGAAACACTGTCAACGATTGTAATTCTCATACCACATTAGTTCCTTTCCAAGCATTCCTATACGCATTGAGGATCGTATCGCTATCGAAAGTGCTCATGCAAGCAATCGAACTGTCTGATTCAAAAAGGAACTGATTGAAAAGTTCTTGCAAATTATTCACTGTCATGTTTTCAAAGCACTCCGACCGTTTTTCGTATGAATGCTCTTCATTTTCCAAAGCATAATTGATCTCCTCTTGTGAACGCCTGGAGAAGTCATTCCATGCGTAAAGCATCTGGAACTTGTTGAACTCAGTTAATCGTAAAAGCTCGTCTTGCTCAAATCCGTTTTCCCTGATTCTTTTAATATTCTCCACTATTATGCGAATAGCAGGAATGATTTCCGTATTCTTAACTACAGCTGAAATACCAATACAGTAAATATCTTGATAGTTCTTTATAAATCCGCCGATGGAATAAGCTATTCCATGTTTGATTCTCAGTTCATAAGCTGTTCGATATGTAATCATTGGGTTTGTTTGTGCTGCCAACAATGTTTTCAAGGCACACTCCAAGAATGTAAAGTCATCCGCTGTCTTTATTCTATGGCCAATGGATATTACACCGAACTCTCCATTTACATTGGAGTTAACATAGTGTGATGGAGCATCAGCAATGTCTTCAATTTTCGGAGTACAAATACTTTGTTTTTTATAAAGCCCAAAGTGTTTCTCTGCCAATGTGGTCGCAATGTCCAAATTGAAGTCACCATAAATAACAAGAACCGAATTTTTAGGTATATAGGTATTTCGATACAGCTTTAAAAGCGATTTTGCGCTCAAGGATTTAATGATTTGGGTGTTACCCAATATCATGCGTCCGATATTACGATCTCCAAACAGGGCTTGCATACATCTATCTTGGATCTGATTAAGGGACGAATAATATCTAGCCTGTTCGCAGAGGATAACCTTTCGTTCCTTTTCTAATAGTTCTGGAGTAATTTCTGGAGGATTGAAAAGGATTTGGCTGAGAACTTGTACATATAAATCAAGGGATTCAGACAGCCCATCAATCTCATATACAGTATAAGACCTCCGAGTGGTTGCAGTCATTTGGGCCCCATTCATCCATAGTTTTCTACATAAAGCACCTTCCTTTAACCCCGTTGATATAACGTGCTCAAGCATGTGCGAAATGCCATTGTTATTATCGTTCTCATGCACAGAGCCCTGCAAAATATGCAATGCTATTTTCACAATTCCTTTATCGCTCGTTTTGTAAAGCATTGCTTTCAATCCGTTATTCAAGTTGACCACTTTTTTGTACATAACTAGAGTTTCTCCTTTGATTTCACTGTCAATTTTTTCACAACAGGTTTCCCTTCAGCACTGAGGTCTAAACTGATGAAAGTCTTTTTATTAATCACATGAGAATGCTCAACCGCTGCCACGACATCAATATCGAATTTAAGATAAAGAGGATACTTCACATCGCTATGAATGCCTACACCTGCCTCTCGGCATAATTGCAATTGCTTTTCATAGAAATAGACATCCCTAAGATGCTGTATATCAGAGATTTCCGTTTCCGCAGCTACCATTTTCTCAAAGCATTGATCCATACAATTTAACAAGTAACCATTTATCGCGCAAACTGATACGCCCTCTTCGTTGTTTTTATCAAAAAACTGTCCCAACACATAATTGTATTTATCATATAATCCTTCTAAACCATGTCGGAGCAACATTGTCTTTACAGAAGCTGGATACTTGTGCATTGTTATTCTAATTATTGCCACAAACATATCCATTCTATTATATCGCTCTGTAACATCCGATTGGAATGCATAGTATTGGATGAATAACTCAGGATTGCTTTCAACCAATTCGCGTATTTCAGGTTCCCTGATTATTTTTCGATAATGAATCGAAAAGGGGGTTTGCTCTTCATCTAAATAAATATTATTTCTTTTCTTATTTGTATCTTCAGTCCCTGGTAGAAGCATATATTTATGCAGTTGAATCTTTCGTATCCCGTTGAGAAACAATATTTCAATAAGCTTCAAAGTCATTTTTGCATCTTCAATAGTTTCATCAGGGAAACCAAATATAAACGAAACCGTAGGTTCAATGCCGACTTTTGCAGCATATTTTATCATATTAATAGATTTATCAAGGTCAAGATTCTTCTTCTCTATCACTTGCATCCGTGGCGATCCTGTTTCTATTCCAATGTAGATTGCTGTACATTTTGAAGCAGCCATTTCATCAAGCATTTCTTCATCTATACAGTCTGCCCTCGCAGAACAATTCCAAACAAAATCGTAATCTATTTGACGTATGCTTTTGCAAAGCTCACTCATAAAACTCTTGTCTGCTGTCAACATATCGTGTTGTAAATTAAACTCATGGATATGGTATAAGCGAATATATTCCTTTATCTCTGAAATAATTTGTTCTACTTTTTTAACCCTATATTTTCGTCCCCAGAATTTACTGGTTGAACAAAAACTGCATGAGAATGGGCAACCGCGCCCAGCCTCAATTCTATATTTGCGATACTTTTCTGGCGTAGGATCGTAATCAAATGGAGAGAGATCGAACTCAACGTAATTAGTCAACTCGTGAGAAGGAATTAATGGTGAATTCTTGTTAAAAACAATTTCACCATTCTCTCTGAATACAATCCCGGGCACATTCTTTAATAAAGAATTTGAAGTTAACGCATCCACAAGTGGCAAAATACTTTTTTCTCCTTCTCTTGTTGCAACAACGTCAACAAAAGGTAATCCTTCCAGACATTCTTTTGCCACGATAGTTGCATGTGGTCCGCCGTAAATGATTTTTATCTCGCTATTTTTCTCTTTCGTGCGTTTTGAAACCATACAAGTCATGGCGAAAGAATCACTTAATGTATAAAAACCAATTACTTCTGGAGCCCTGCTTAATAAATAATCAGAAAAGGCCTCGATATTCTCTCTGACAGTGTTAAAATAACATAGTTCTCCCATGGTATTCATCCAATCGAAATTAACCAGTTCAACATCATATTTTGATGAAAGGATCTTTCTCAAAATCAATTGTCCGAATTGCGGCAATTCATTCCCTTCCATCATTTCGATGCTACTAACCAAAAGTATTTTTTTCTTTTCTGTTTCTGCCATTTTGATTTCCTGCCTATCTGACTAAAGCTCTAGAACACCATCGAATCTCTGGATAAATGACGGCTCTCTTTCATGGCTTATAACTATTCGCAGCGATGAGTCAAGCGAGAATATGAGATCGTTTATCTTTTTGGCATTCTCTCCGTCAAGGCCCGCTGTTGGCTCATCAAAAATCAATATGGAAGGAGCTTTTATTAGAGCACGAGCAATTGATAGTCTACGACGTTCCCCGCCAGAAATGCTGTCGCCAAAATCTCCAAGCAAATCATCTTTATGATTATTATACAAATCGTTAAGATTAACCCTTTGAATAACTTCTTCAAAGCTGTCCTGATCTTTATTGTCAAATAGTGTAACATTGTTTTTGATTGATGCATTAAAGAAATAAGGGGATTGCTCTATTACACCAATCAGGCTATAGAGTGTTTTATCTGGTATATCTCTGACATCAACTCCATTCAGAAGAATTCTTCCTGTATACTCATCATAATATTTTAGCAACAGCTTTATCAGTGTTGACTTTCCACAACCGCTCTCACCAGTAATTAAGTAACATCCTTTTCCAGAGAAATTAACACTCATATTATCAAACAGGGGAGTGTCAGCAAATCCAAAGGAAACGCTTTCATAAATTATGCTCGGATTGCTAACACTATCCAGCTGACTTTGTTTTGCTGTGGTTTGTACCTCGTAAAGAAGTTCTTCATTTATCTTCTTACTAATATTTTTTGCACTTAACAACTCACCAAGCTTAGTTGCAATAAGAACGATAGGAAGTATCATAATAGAAGAGAGCATAATAGCAGAATTCATCATGCCATAACTTAGCTTGCCGCTCATTAAGCAGAAGCAACCAACAAGCACTGCTGCAAACGAACCAAGGCTTGATGCAGCTTGTACCGACTCGCTATTCAATATAGAAATAAAACGGCTTTTTATTAATGCTTGTTCATGCTTATCATTAGCTTTGTCAAATCCATTCAAAAAGCCTTCTTCGCCACAGGATAACTGAATACTTTCGTTTCCTTCAATTCCTTCCTTAATTTTCAATGTCAAGGATTCGTTGCATTGAGAATATTGATCCTTACTACGTTGCAATTTTTTTGATAGAAGTGTTGGAATAATAAATCCTGGTAAAGCTGTTGCTACGCTCGCTAATATCATTATTGGCTGAATAAAGATTAGAGCAGCTAAGCAAGATCCCAAAAGGACTACACAATACACTATAGTCGGGATACTGTTTAGCCGGCCATCTTGAATGATAGTCATATCGTTAGTTAAAAGGTTCAAATAATAAGAATCATCCTTTTTTCGGAAGCACGCAAGGCTTCTTCCAATAATACTATACATCAGTGATTGCTTAATAAGTTTGGAACAAATCCCAACATAATTAGAAGAGAGTTTTCCACCCAAAACATTACCAATCCAATATAGTGCAATAGAACAAAGAACACCTAATGCGTACTGAATAAAAGTTTGCCTGTTCGATGTAGCCGCCGCGTCTATCATGTAGCCTTGACAAAGGCTCATCAGCGTAAGCCCCGTGGCACCTATGGCGCACAGTATGGAACTGATTATTATTCTCCATACCTGTTTCTTTTCAATTGAATTAATTGATTTTGAACTCATTTTCTTCCTCCTCGTAACCCCATTAATGCTTATCGCTCTTGTTGGAAAATTAGTGATTGCCTGTTTTTCCGGTCGCAAACGGAGCACCATTTGCCAAAAAATGATTGGCAGGTATAACATTCCAAACACATCTTTGCTAAAATCATCAACTAAATAAAAACGCACAAGCTGACCAAAGTTAGGTCACTCTTGTGCGTAAAACCCTTGTGCATGAAAACATAGGTCAAATACGTCTCCCATAATCGGAAGCCGCACCAAACACGTATCAACGAACCATATGTCGTTATACAATTAGGATGATACATGACGTCACCTCCAATCATGATGATAAAATAATTTATAATTACCCTAAATAGATTATAGCACGCTTTTGCACCAGATTCAATACCTTGTAGTCATTTAATTATAATATATTATTTCATGAAGTGCATTGGCTTTCCTGTAGGGTATGGAAAGGAGAGAACCATGACTAACACAAGGATCTACAGACAATGCCTGTTGAAGTTCGCTTATTGTTCAGCATTACTAAAAAGCAGCTGCAAGTAAAAAACTAAAGACAGGGGCAAAAAAACTGATATAATATAGTTAAGAAAAGAGCAAAAACATAGCGAGTTAGACTGATTCCCAAGAGCACATGCAGCAGGTTCAGAACGATCCGCTATATGGCTTTGCCCGATTCGATCAGATTACAATTAGCGCGGTCGGGCGTATGCCTGATCGCGTTAATCTTTCATGTCGATATTCAGAGCTGATTTAACAGCTTTCAGTATCAATTCTCTTTGGTTTGGATCGAGGCAACTTTGAGATTATGCTACTATGCTAATTGTATGCTGTGCTTTGTGAAATAAAACATCTCGTTTAGGGAAAATGGGATGCTATAGATCGTTTCCTGAAAGGAGATGACCGACATGAGGACAAGGAGCGGAACATAGGGGAATCTATCTTAGGAAGATCCTCACCCAAATAAATCATGTTAAAAGAAGGGCTGCTAACAGCTCTCAAAAGGATAGTTGGGCTTATTCGGGTAAGCTTCAACTATCTTTTTATATTGTGGGCTTCTTTTCCGTTACGCTTGATGAACAAGAACGGTGCAGATCTCCGCCCTCCGATTTTGATTTCCATGTGACATCAATTACAATCGGAGGTAACGAATGACAAAAATCAACTTACGGGACTACTATCCTTACTATAAGGAGGATATCTTCATAGATGTGTCAGATGAGGTTGCTGCTTTTCTTGCAGAAGATAGACGGCTTCAGATCAACTACACGCAGTACATCCGCGACAACAGAGCGTTTTACTCGCTCGACTGCGGCGATGGAATTGAGGCTGAAGCAGTTTGCAAACCAGAACAGCCGGATGAGGCCATGGAACGCAGAGAACGTGAGCACCTGCTTGAAACGGCGTTTGAATCGCTGCCGGAAATCCAGCGTAAACGACTGTATGCTCATGTGGTGCTTCAAAAAAGCAAGCGTGAGATTGCAGAAAGCGAGAATGTCAGCAGCGCCTCTGTTGGTGAAAGCATAAGGAGAGGAATTGCGAACCTCAAAAAAATTCTAAAAGATTTTTTCTGAGGAGCCCTTACTTTTAGCCGATTTTTCTTTAGGTATATGAGAGGACCTTTTTCTCGACAAGCACCTTGACAATTTCATATACACCGTTATGAGCGCAGACCCCGTGCGGCAAAACTGCCAAGCGAGTTAAGGTGCGCCGCCATGACGACAGCCTGCCCCTCCTACGAGGCGGGCAGGCTGTCCGAGCGATCTACGCAGCCCTACACCTGATGCACCTGGCAACATCAGGCGCGATGACAGCACGGGCGAACGCAACTCCAGCTACGTCCTCCCACTGACTTGAGGGGGAATACGGTGCTGTTCGTCAGCCTTACAAGCAACGGTAGCGCGGTATTGGGACAGCCTTGCCAAAGGCGGCTTATAACGGTCCCTGGGGCATTATCACGCCTCATGCCGGGGGATGTGATAAATACGGCAAGCAGTAAATCCACCCTATTAAAACATGCTGGCGGCCGCATCAGAGCATCATATAGCAATATGACGGCGTTTCATGGTGCGGCTGTTCAGCTCCAAGGAGATACACGATAATGAGAAGTTCTATTATTCCAATCCCGAAACCTGAGAATGAGGATGCAGAGAAACATTCACAGCATCTCACTATTGATGATTGCCGCGTCAAACTGAACTTCCTCTCCGAAGCGCCAGATAACCACTCAAACAGTATTCTTGATACGATCAGGGGTATTTTGCTTGCACCCGCCTCGCCCAAATAAATCTGCGACATGTTTGCATAAGCAGACGTGCCATGTGATAATGATGATGTACTTGCACCTTGACAAATGAATATGGCAGAAAAAGCGAGCCATATACATCATCTTTCAGACTATCAACGACAAGAAAAGAGGTATGTATATGGAAACAATAAACACCAACATTCTTCATGACCGTGTGTATGCCCTATACAGGGTATCTTCACTTGGCCAGGTTGAGAAAGACGACATTCCCATGCAGAAGCAGTATTGCCGGGAATTTGCTGCGAGGCAAGGCTGGACAATCGTTCGTGAGTTCTCTGAGAAGGGTGTTTCCGGCTTTAAGGTATCGGCAAAAGATCGTGATGCCATTCAGGAAATACAGCGCGATGCGGCTCTTGGAAAATTCGACATCCTGCTGGTTTTCATGTTTGACCGCCTTGGACGCCGCGATGATGAAACTCCCTTTGTTGTTGAGTGGTTCGCCAGAAACGGCATTGAAGTATGGAGCGCGATGGAGGGTCAGCAGCGATTCGATTCTCATGTTGATAAGCTGATGAACTACATTCGCTATTGGCAAGCCTCCGGAGAAAGCCTGAAAACCTCGATCCGTACAAAGACACGTTTGGGCCAGCTCACAGAGGAAGGCCACTATACCGGAGGGACGGTGCCTTTTGGCTACCGTGCGGTCGATAAAGGCCGCGTAAACAAGAGAAACCGTACCGTGTTGGATTTGGAGATTGATGAGGACGAAGCCGAGATTGTAAGGCTCATCTTTCAGAAATATGTCACAGAAGGCTACGGCGCGCTCCGTATCAGTCGGTATCTGCACGAACAGGGTATCAAGCATAGGGATGGGAGAAACTTCCCGAACACCAGCTTAAACCGCATTATTAAAAACGTCATATACACTGGCATCCTCAAAAATGGAGAGAGCCAGTCAGAGTACATTGACGAACTGAAGATCATAGATGCAGCAACCTTCTCACGAGCTCAGGAGATCATGAGGCAAAGGACGCAGCCGCGCAGCGAGGTTCCATTAAACAGCAAAGGAAAATCTTTGCTTGTTGGCAACATTTATTGCGCCCACTGCGGAAATCGCTTGACACTAACAACAAGCGGCAAGCGAGTCGTGCGAGAGGATGGCACGATAAAGTATGAGCCGAGAATCCGCTATCAATGCCACTATAATGTCCGTCACCCTGGCGAATGCGATGGGCAATCTGGCTATGGGATTGCAAAGGTGGATGGAATTGTTGACAAGGCGATTCGCATGAAATTCGCCCAGATCACAGCGGCAAAAGAATCTGAGATTCTTGCAGACCAGCATAAAAGAGAAATTGAGCTGGTACGGATCAAATTCGAGCAAGCGAAGGATCGGCTCGCGGAGAAAGAGAGGGAGCTTGAAGATTACAAGGGCGAAACCTTGAAAGTCATTCGCGGGGAAAGCAAGTTGAATAGTGACCTGCTGAACTCCCTCGTTTCCGAAACGGAGGAAGCTATCCTGCAATTCAAGGAAGCTGTATCAATGGCGGAAAGGGAATATACCGCATTATTGGAATCCGCAGACAGCCTTCGCAAAGAATATGACCGTTTGCTTAGCTGGGCTGATCTCTATGACAGTTGCTCCTTTGAAGCAAAAAAGATGATCGTCTCTCAACTCATCAAGGCCGTCAGGGTGGGACGTGATTACAACATTGAGATTGATTTCAACGTCACCTTTACTGCGTTCCAAAACTGCTGCATACAGGAGGGGCAGCCCAGCACATTACAGCCCCTTCAATCCTGTTCGGCATAGAAAAATCGGGACAATCCATCCTAAAATGGATTGTCCCGATGCTGGTGGACCCGAAGGGGATCGAACCCTCGACCTCCGCGTTGCGAACGCGGCGCTCATCCCAGCTGAGCTACGGGCCCCTATATTAAATTGCGAATCGGGCGGTAGCCAGTTGGTTCACAAACAATAAGCTAAAACTGTACCGCTTGCGTTCCCGGCATTTTGAAGCGCCGGAGGTCAAGCTGCTGATCGACGCCGTTCAGTCAGCCCGATTTATCACGACCCGAAAGAGTACGGCGCTGGTTAGACGTCTTTCTTCCTTCGTTGCTCCCGGCGACACAGCCCTTTTGAAGATGTTCCAGTGGAAATCGTTGATGCAAGCCATTTTTGCGCACAGATAACGGTCGACCTCAGCGGCAACTTCTATGGCTGGGTGTTTGCCTCTGCCGGAAAGATGAGGATCACGGAGCCGCAGGAAGCAGCAGAAAGATTAAGCAAGGTGTTGGAGAGCGTCAAAGAATAACTGACAAGCAGTAGAACATAAGAATATGATTTCTGTATTAGCCAAGCCAAGGTGTTTCTTTCTCTGCCACTGCTACGGCATAAACTACCCGTTTTCCCAAGCCCAGAATAAAAAAACAAAAAATTTTGGAGAAGTTGTAACCTGTTTCTTTGACTAAATCGTTATATAAGTGAATGGGCATGTTAAGTGTTGTTGCCCAATGACAGAAATGGAAACAATCTATTCATAAAAGGAGGAATTACAAATGTTCAAAAGAAACAAACATTCGATTGACTTATATTCACACTTATCAATCAACGGTAGGCAGTATTTCCTTCCAAGGTGGTTCCAGCGGCGTCGCGGCAGGAGTTAGCCTTTCAAGCTGTGACAAACAATGGCAAATTGAGATTGATGTACCAGGGATCTATTATTAACC
>OIXH01003438.1_pt1 | contig 14025 bp, 11 predicted proteins | sample 1587741 | NCBI WGS metagenome assembly OIXH01 (sample SAMEA3888916, study PRJEB22519) | human gut metagenome | biome: human gut; feature: human-associated habitat; material: faeces | place: Denmark | collected 2011 | reverse complement strand
ATCCCGTCCGCGGGCGCGGTTATCTCCGAAACGACAACTCCCTCATAGGGATGGATTATCTGTGCAAGAACATCTCCGCGCTTCACCTCGTCTCCGACAGAGCGCACTCCGCGAAAAATGCCCGCCGAGCCGCTTTTGACATTCATCATGTCGTCCTCGTCTATGATAGTTCCCATATATCCGCCGTGGCAGCGATATTTTATCACTCCCATTCGCGAAAGGAACCTCAAAACCGCCGAAACTCCCAACTCCGCCGAATTTTCATCGATAGTCTCCGTGGCATTGGTGTAAACGGAAAACGCCGCCGTACCCGAGACCTGCCAGTTGAAATTAAGAGTGGTGCGATCCATGGCGATCGGAGTGCGTAAAACGACATATTGCAGTCCGAAAAGATTGGCAAGAGACGTGTTTTCTTTGCAGGTCTTCATCATGCGGACGTGCGGGATAAACACTCCGGGAATGTAAAACGACGCAAACTGCACGCCGTACTTATACTGCTTTATCTCCTCAAAAACGCCCGCCGCTATGCGCTGTGTGGTCTCGCCCTCCGGGTCGCCGGGGAACATTCTGTTGATGTCGGTGTTGTCAAGGCACCAGAAGCGCCGTCCGATGTTTGTGCTGTAGCTGTTCAGCGATGGGATAACAAGCACCTCACGGTCGTGCGCGAAGTCGCCCTTTTTCTCGATAGCCGCCAGCGCCTTTACAAGCTGACCGCACATATACAGCTGCTGTATCTCGTCGCCGCGCAAGCTTCCGATAATACAGCAGGTTTTCTCACCTTTGCCGAAGCGATAGCCCGTCACGCGAAAATCATCGCGGTACAGACCCGACAGGCTGTAAATTATATCCTTTTTCAACGCTCTTCCCTCATTGCATCGGCTTTGTAACGTCTATCCATTCTTTGCAGCCGGAACATTTTTCAAGCTCGTCCGTTGAGAGATCGACTGCGGTATTTCCGCTGCCCGCCGCAGGGAACACACGCTCAAAGCGTTTGAGCGAGACGTCCAAATAAACGTCCACGCCCTCGTTCACACCGAACGGACAAACTCCGCCTACCGGGTGTCCGATAAGCTGCAAAACCTCGTCGGGCGACAGCATTTTCGCCTTTTCGCCGAACCGCGCCTTGTATTTCGGATTATCGATTTTCACATCGCCCGCCGTTACTATCATAACGGGCTTTCCGCTCACCGAAAACGTCAGCGACTTCGCGATACGCGCGGGTTCGCACCCAAGCGCTTTCGCGGCAAGCTCCACAGTCTCGCTGCTTTCTCCAAGCGTTTTTATCCTATCCGCAAGCCCGAATTTTTCGAGATGTGATTTTGCTTTTTCCGCAGACATTATTTAACTCCCCCTTCTTAACAGCCGCCGATCAATCGTCAGCCTCAACGTAATATCCGTTCGCACGAACTCCGTCGATAGCATTGATAAAGTCGCTGAATTTCGTGTAGCCGTAATCCGTAAAATCAAAATTCGCAAAACGCTTTCTTATCTTTCCGCTGAGTGCCTTTATACTGCACTTTCCCTCGCCGTGTGCGAAATCGTAAACGAACTGCTCTATTTCCTCGGTACGCTTTACAAAGTCTTCCTCAAGAGAGAGCACATTGCGCTTTTCCTTTACGCCGTTTATGCTTGCGGCAAGCTTTTTCATCGTGGGAAACCCCAGCTCTTTAATAAATCCCCTGCCGTACTTCTTGGTGAGAAACGCGCCGAGCTTCGGCATGGGGACGCTGTTGTCGTGCTGTGCAACGAACGCGAATATATCCCGCTTGACCGCGTTGATCTCGGGTTTCTGAACAGCGTTTTCCTCGACCGTTTCCTGTTCCGGCTCGGGAATTTTTTCAGCGGGCTTTTTGACTGCCGCGGCTTTTTTGGAGTCCTCAACAATGAAATTCTTCGCAACGCTCACGCCGGAAACGGACGCTACCGCCGCCGCGAAATCGGAAAAACCCAACTCCGAAACGTAGTTCTTGCCGTATTTTTCAAGCAGCATATTGTTAAGCTGCCCAAGATTGCCGCCGTTCGGCTTATTGTCGGACGCGTACTTGTGTACCTCCATAGTGAACACCTGCGGAGTAATGTGCATAGTGACCTTTGCATGAGCGTCCAAAGCTTTTTCGATCTCTTTGGTCTCGGGCTTTTTGGTCTCCGGCGCGGGAGCTTGTTCTTTGACCGGCTCTTTTATCGTCTCTTTAGCCGAAATATCCGACGCTTTCGCGGCGCTTGCAAGTACAACGTCGTTGCCGCGCCGAACGAACTCGGAGCGGTTGTCGACAAACCGAGCAAAGCGTTTCGAGCCGAATCTTCCGAAATCCACCTTGCCGAATATCTTCGTCACATACTCGTCCACCTTGGAAAGATCGTCATGACCGCCGTTTTGCCGCTCGAGATACTCGGTGATAACGGCGGCTATCTCCGTAGCGGAGGGCTGCGCAGCGGGAGCAGCCGTCTTTTCGGCAGCGTACCGCTTTTTCATCGTAACAAAGTTTGAATTGCGGCGCAGCTCCGAAAAGCTGTCGATAAACATCGAAAGACGGTTGTAGCCGAACGCCGCGTAATCTATCGTACCGTAGCAGGAGGTTAAATACGCGTTGATCTTCACAAGATCGAGCTTGCCGTCATCGTTTTCCCTGACATAATCCAGAATAGCCTTGCGCAGGGTTTTCTCGTTATAATCGCCCACGGTATCGCACACTTGATTTAAGTAGCTGAAATGATGACAGCTCGAAGTGAACGCTATCGGCGTTTTTACCTCGCCTATACCCACAACAAGCTTTCCAGCCTCGCGAAGACGTATCGCAAGCCGCGTGAAGTCACTGTCGCTCGTCACCAACACAAAGCCGTCCACATTGCCCGTGTACATAATGTCCATAGCGTCGATTATCATCGAAAAGTCCGTGGCATTCTTTCCCGCGATATAACTGTTCTGCTGAACAGCCAAAATCGAATTGTTCATCGCTGGTATGCGCCAGCCGGTGTTGTTCTTTTCCCAATCGCCGTAAACGCGCTTTATCGCAAGCTCGCCGTACTTCGACGCTTCCTGTAAAATAAACTGCGCGTATTTCGCGGAAACGTTGTCGCTGTCTATAAGCAGCGCTAATTTCTTTTCTTCATTCATAACAGTTCTCTTTCCTAAATCGCGACGGGTATCTTTTCGTCAAATTCGTGATACCTGTAATTCTCCGCTGTAAAGCTGTTTTTGGTAAAGCCGTAAAAATCCGTGATATCCTCCACGCGCATTTCGGGCGCGGGAAAAGGTTCTTTTTCGATAAGCCGCCTTACCGCGTCGACGTGCCTGTCGTAGATATGCGCGTCCGCTATGACGTGAACAAGCTCTCCCGGCTCGAAACCTCCCGCTTTTGCGAACATAGTAAGCAGCGCGGCGTACTGGCAGACGTTCCAGTTATTAGCGGTGAGCATATCCTGCGAACGCTGGTTAAGTATAGCATTGAGCTTGTTTCCGCTGACGTTCAGCGTGAACGAGTACGCGCACGGCGCGAGAGCCATTTCGTTCAGGTCGTGATGATTGTACATATTGATAAGTATTCGGCGCGAGGTAGGGTTATGCTTCAGGTCGTACAGCACTCTGTCCACCTGCGTGAACTCGCCCTCGGGATACTTGTGCTTAACGCTCATCTGATAGCCGTAAGCCTTGCCTATCGAGCCGTTTTCATCCGCCCAAGCGTCCCAGACGTGGCTTGACAATTCGTGAACGTTGTTTGAGTGCTTTTGGTATATCCAAAGCATCTCATCGATAGCGGAACGGTAATAAACGCGCCGAAGCGTCATTATCGGGAACTCCTCGGAGAGATCGTAACGGTTGATTATCCCAAATTTTTTTATGGTATGCGCGGGAGTGCCGTCTTCCCAATGCGGACGAACATCATAGCCCTCGTCCGATACGCCGTGCTCCAGAATATCGCGGCAATTCTGAATAAAAATGTCGTCTGCTTTGCTCATAGTTTCTCCTGTTCGCGTTTCTCAAAATACCGTTTAAGCTCTTTCAGCATAGCCCGATCTCCCGAAAGCTCCGCGGCGGAGAGCATTACATCACGGTATATCGGTGCGACCATATTTCGCGTCATATCTTCCTTGATGCAAGGCAGAATGTCCGCCCATATCCTTTCGGGATTTTCTGCGCCGCCGGCAATCAGCTTTGTGCCGAGTTCATAAAACCCGCGCCCATACCGGTTCAGCGTTTCCTTGTTCTCATTCCACACCGCGAGCGCCGCCGCAATATCGCCTTTTTCAATGAGCATTTCTGCATAGTCGTTAGCCGCGGAAAACGCGTCGAACGCTTTGAAATCCCCGGGCGATTTTTGATACAGCCCGTAAATTCCCGTTACCGCGAACTCGCGGTCGCTTTCGCGGTGTGTAACCCATTTCGACAAGGAAAGGATATCGCGGAGATCCTCGTAGGTCGCGGCTGTGCTTTTGAGGTCGTCTGTGAGCTTTAACGCCGATTCTTTCTCGCCCAATTCAGAGAGCGTTTCTATGCAGTAGCGGCAGGGCAGCTTCTCAAACGGCATTGTCTTGATGATACGCGGTTCGTAGCCGCACACGCAGTCGAAATTCGCGTTTTTCGCACGGGTAAAAAGCTCGCTGTCTTTCGGTTCGCCCAGCTGCAAAAGCAGACTCGTCAGCGTTTCGAGATTTTCGCCTATTCCTTGAAAAGAGTTGGTCTCGCGGTCTTTCAGTTCTTCGAGAAAGAGTTCGCGGACAAGCCCGGACTTGTCGGGCACTTCGCAAACGTCATATTCCAAAGCCCAACAGAGCCGCGAACGGTTAGAGTAGTTTTTATCGAATGTTCCGCGCTCCCCGTCTTTTTCGGCGTGATAAATGTAGTCGGACTTTTTGCCAGATAAATATCTCTCAACGTCCTTTGCGAAACCGAAAATCACGCGTTTAAATTCCTCGGCGTATGACATTATATCTCCTTACCGCAGTACGCAGACCACGCACTCCTCCGCCAAGATTCCGTCCAAACGCGCAATATACCCCCACAAACCGTTCTTATAGTTTTCGCCGAGATACTCGCGGCAGTTCCGCAAAGCCGTTTCGTTTTTCAGAACGTTGCCGCGAACGCGCGCTCTCACTCCGTCGGGCAGCGTAAATGGCGCGGGGAAATTCTTCGAGTTCTCGTTCAAGATTTGCAGAAACACCGCTTGATACGCGCACCAAACGTGTACGGGCGTGTCGTCAAGGCTCACGATGGCGCGGACAAATTCGTCAACAAGTTTTTCATCGGGCGCGGCTTTATAAAGCGCGTAAACGCCGTGGTGTATCATTCTTCTGAAGTCCGTCGGGATATTGGCGGGAATATCGGGGTTGCCGAGTATCGCGTATCCGCCCTCGCCGCAAAGATATTTTGATAGTTCGCCGCGCTCGCGCGCTTTTTTCGCCAGAGCGAATATCTCCTTATTGGTAAGCTCCATTGTTATTCTCCCAAAGCTAATTTACGCCGACAATTTTAAATTCGTTTACTGCTCGCTCAAAATGAATACATCGTAAATAACGCGAATAGCCTTTTCAAAATCCTTTTCGTCAATGCCGACGATAATGTTAAGCTCGGAGGAGCCTTGGTCTATCATACGAATGTTTATATCCGCGTGGGAAAGCGCGGCGAAAACGCGCGTAGCCGTTCCCTTTTTGGACTTCATCCCGCGTCCGACTACGGCGATAAGCGCAAGCCCATCAATTATCTCAAAGTGATCGGGACGCAGAACGTCTTTAAGACGGTTCACAAGCTTCTCGCGGTTTATGCCCTGCCCCAGCTCCTTGGAGTTCACGACTACCGATACGGTATCGATACCGGTAGGCATGTGCTCGGGAAACACTCCGTGATTTTCAAGAACCTGAAGCATACGGCGCATAAAGCCGTTTTCACTGTTCAGTCTGTCCTTTTCTATTGAGATCGCCGAAAAGTCTTTCTTGCCCGCAATGCCCGTCACAAGATACTTCGTGTTGTTGTCAGCTTGGGGGACGATAAGCGTTCCGGGATCATCGGGCTTGTTCGTATTCTTGATGTTTATGGGAATATTCGCGCTGCGAACGGGGAAGATAGCGTCCTCGTGAAGCACGCCCGCGCCCATATACGAAAGCTCGCGCAGCTCGGAATAGGTGATGACCTCTATGCCCGCGGGATTATCGACAATGCGCGGATCGGCTACCAGAAATCCCGAAACATCCGTCCAGTTCTCATAAAGCGACGCGCCCACAGCCTTTGCGACCACTGAGCCGGTGAAGTCCGAGCCGCCGCGCGAAAACGTCTTTATAGTACCGTCGGGAAGTGCTCCGTAAAAGCCCGGAATGACAGCTTTCGGGGTCTTTTCGAGCATCGCGCCGAGACACGCGTTGGTAACGGTCGCGTCAAAATTACCCTTATTGTCGAAGAAAATGCCCTTTGCCGCGTCCACGAAATCATATCCAAGATAGTTCGCCAGAAGTATTCCGTTAAGATACTCACCGCGGGAAGCAGCATAGTCGCGGCTCGCGCCCTCACGGAAGTTCTGCCCGATCTTTACATACTCGTCCTCAAGCGATATTTTAAGACCAAGCTCTTTGATTATCTCGTCATAGCGCTCGCGGACAGGCGCGAACGCCTTCGCGAAATCGTCTCCGGTAAGAGTGCGCTCATAGCACTGATACAGCAGATCGGTGACCTTTGTATCGTCCTTGAAGCGCTTTCCGGGAGCGCTGGGAACCACATAAACTCGCTCTGGGTCGGCGTGAATGATATCAGCCACCTTCTTGAACTGCTTTGCGTCGGCAAGCGAGCTGCCGCCGAACTTGACTACCTTACTCATAAAATCTACCTTTCCTTTTTATCAAATATACTGCCGAAACAATAAAATATTTTCTTTTCCCGCTTTGCGCCCGCGTGAACGCGGAGCTGTTTCCTTAATAAAAATGCCCTTACCGAAGCATAAGAGCGTTTATGTTCAATTGTAAAACGCCGACGAAAAGATATTTTGAAAACAGCCGCTTTTGAACAAACGATCAACCCCGCGTCGTTTTTGCGGTATTTCGCGAAGCGAAATCGAATTGCCTTTAGGGCAATTCGAGCAAAAACGGCGCAAGCAATGAGCACTTGTCAAGCGCGAAGCGCGCAGACAAGTGCCATTGCGTTGAACAAAAAGCCCTCGCTATGCGAGGGCTTTTTGTTCAACTGGTGCGAGTGACGGGACTTGAACCCACACGGCAATACTGCCACTAGCACCTCAAGCTAGCCTGTCTGCCTATTCCAGCACACTCGCATTTAACGACTTTATAATTATAACACATTGCTCTGCTTTTGTCAAGGGGGTAATTAAAAATTTTTTCAATTTCCGGTGCAGAGCCGCTTTACGGCAATATTACGCAGTCATTTCCGTTTGTTCAGACGCGCCGCCACGGCAAAAAACTCCGCAGCCCTCTTCCTCGGCGGTTAAAGTTCGACGAAACACAATTAACTTTTTGTAATATTTTATAAATTTTCCCGTTTTTATTAACAAACAGACACAAGTATGCTTTCGTTTTAATTCTCGAAAAAAATTGTCGAAACATGGTTTTATATATTGACATTTGATGAATAATATGGTATAATAAATCCGTATAATTGTGAGCTTTTGCGCTTTTGGAGATTAAAGCGCTGTATACATTTTGGGGAACAAAAACAATTGGGGTGTAAAAATTGATATTTTCCAGCTTGATATTCACGTACGCGTTTTTACCGCTGTGTCTTATTTGCTATGGACTTGTCAAGCCGCTGAAGGGGAAAAACGCGGTATTGATAGTGCTGTCGCTGTTCTTTTACGCGTGGGGCGAGCCTGTGCGCGTGGGGCTGCTGCTTATATCGGCGTTGGTAAACTACTTCGTGGGCATAGGGATTGGCAGCGTTAAAAGCGAAAAAGGGAAAAAAGGCGTCCTTGCCGCAGGGCTTGTGTTTAATATAGGTATGATAGCCGTTATAAAATACAGCGGCTTTGTGATGACGAATATAAACGCGGCGTTTCATTCGGAGCTTCCCGTGCCCGATATAACGCCGCTTGCGGGAATAAGCTTCTACACGTTCCAGATAATCAGCTACATCGTGGACTGCTATTGGGAAAAAGTGGAACCGCAGCGCAATTTCTTCGATCTTTTGCTCTACATCTGTCTGTTTCCGCAGCTTATCGCGGGACCCATCGTGCGCTACACCACTATTGCCGAAGAGATCAACAACCGCCACACCACCCTTAAAGACTACAGCGAAGGCTTTACACGGTTTGTTGTGGGTCTTGCGAAAAAGGTCGTGCTGGCGGATCAGCTCCACCGCATAGTGGACGACTTCCTCGGTACGAATGTCGGCGGTATGACGATAGCGGGTACTTGGTACGGAATTATACTCTATTCTCTTTACATCTATTTTGACTTCTCGGGATATTCGGATATGGCTATCGGCATAGGACGAATATTCGGCTTTCACTTCAACGAAAACTTCGACCACCCGTATCTATGCAAGGACATAACGGAATTCTGGCAGCGCTGGCACATCTCGCTGGGGTCTTTTTTCCGTGACTATCTGCTGCCCGTAACGTTCTTCGGGCACAGAAACAAGTATATGAGCCTTGCCCTCGTGTGGCTCTGCACGGGAGTATGGCACGGCGCGAGCTGGAATTACATACTCTGGGGCGTTTACTACGGTCTGTTTATCCTGTTTGAAGAGTTGCTCGGAAAGAAGCGCATAAAGAAAATACCAATAGTTATACGGCACATTTACAGCAAGCTGGTAATTATACTCGGCTTCGGGATATTCTACTTCGATGACACCAAAGGCGGACTTAGCAATCTGGGCTTGTTTTTCCGCAACCTCACCCCCGCAAATCCCAACGGCTGGTGCAAAGCTCCCGATCAGATCTCTATGTGCAATAATCTGTTCTTAATAATCGCGGCGGTTATATGCACGTTCCCTCTGATGAAGTGGTTCGGCAAGCTGTCAGAACGCTCGGTGGGCGCAAAAACGGCAGTATCCGTTTCGGGGACTGTTGCATGCGCGGCGCTGCTGGTACTGAGCAGCATACTTATGGTGGACGCTACAACGCAGGCGTTCCTCTACTGGCACTTCTAAAAAAGGGGGGGATAGATATGAGCGATAAAAAGAAGAACGTTTCCGAGGAAGAGCTTGACGAGCGCGACCGGGTCAAGAAAAACAAAGACGAGTGGAAACGTGAAAAACGCACCAAGACCCTCCAATTCGTGAACATCGTCGTGTTGATGACGATATTCACGGGAATAACCGTGTTTATGACGTTCGGGCAGCGCCCCAACGTTTCGTATACCGAGAACCGCGACCTCGAAAAGCCGCCCGAGTTCAATTGGGAGGATTATTGGGCGGGCAAGGTCACGGATCAATTCGCGAAATATTATAACGATACCGTTCCGATGAGAAGCACATGGAAGCTGTTTATCTCCAACTTCCGCGCGCATCTCGGGATAAAGTACAAAGGGGGAGTAACTATCGTAGGTCCTCCTCCCGTAATAGACACTCCCTCAAAACCCGAGGACAATTCAAACAGTTCCGCGAACTCCATTCCCGCGGTGGTGATCCCCGGCGGGGCATCGAACGACACCTCCAACAAAATACCGGATGTTGTTATTCCCGGGCAAAACACCTCCGACAGCGCATCGAAAGATACAAACAAAGTTCCCGATGTGGTTATCCCAAACACAAGCGGCGACCACAACACAACAGAATAACGCCGCACTTATATACAAATCGTAATATTGGCGTTTCGATTGAATTATTTCTTTTGTTTTCCCCGCCTGAGGCGGGGAAAACAGGAAAATTTTGATCAGAGAAACAGTATTATTATATTTTTTACAATATCACACACTACATTTCAAAAAAGAGGTACAACAATGAAAACAAAAGCTTTACTCTCTCTGGTTCTTATAGCGGGTATGCTTACTGCCTGCAGCAGCACCAATGAAAAATCGAACACAACAAGTACTCCGAAAAGCGCGGTTTCTTCGAAGAATGCGGCGCAAAGCAGCTCGCAAAATTCAGCGGGCAACACGCCAAACTCATTGACAAGCACCGCTTCTTCGGAAAGCGCCGCACAAAGCGCTCCCGAAAGCACGGTGACTTCTTCGGAGGAAACCTCCTACACACCGCCCACAAACAATCAAGAGGGGGAGGTTTCGGGCAGCATACTCGTTCTTCCCGGCGGACGCGGGATAATGCTTTACGGCATAGGCTACGAGCCGGGACGCAACTATGCCGCCACGGTCAACAAGTATAAGGAACAGCTCGGCGCGAACGTCAACGTATATTCCATGGTAGTACCGACACCGGCGTCGTTCTATCTCCCCGAAAAATACTTCGACGAGGGAATATCCGACAGGGAGCTTCCGCATATTGATGACATAAACGAGCACTTAAACGGAATTATCCCGATAGACGCGTTTGCCGCTCTGAAAGGTCATGTGGACGAGGATATATTTTACCGCACCGATCACCATTGGACACAGCTTGGCGCGTATTACGCTGCAAAGGCGTTTGCCGAAACAGCTCAGGTGGAATTCGACGAGCTTTTGGCGTATGACAAGCACGAAAAGAGCGGCTATATCGGCACGCTGTACGGTTCGAGCAACGAAAATCCCGAAATAGGGAACAATCCCGAAACGTTCTTCTGGTATATCCCGAAGCGCGAGGTAACTACGACATACTACGACCCCGATATGACGAACGAACAACAGGGAAGCTACTTCTATGACCCCGACAACTTCGGCAGCACAGTAGAATGGAACCTTACATATATGGCAGGCGATGGTCGTATTACTCATGTGAACACGGGACTTAACACAAACAGGAAGCTCATGATACTCAAGGACAGCTACGCGGATTCGTTAGCACCGAACCTTTTCGGCTCGTTCGACGATATCTGGATAGTGGATATGCGGTATTGCGAAACAAGCGCCGTACAGCTCGCCAAGGACAAGGGCATAACCGATCTGCTGTTCTGCAGCTGTACGTTCAGCGCGACAGCGCAAAACCAATACAAGCTCGAGGAAATAATGTAACTCCTTTTCGACCGCTATATATTTTTCGGCGGTACACAAGATATTTTTTCGATAAATAATTGTTAATTAACAAATCACAGTAATAACATCCGTATAAATCAAGAGGACAAATCAAAATGAGAACCGAAAAAATCACAGCTTTGTTTTTAACAATACTCTTATCGCTTACAGGCTGTCAAAGCGCGGGAAATTCAAGCGTTCCCGAAAGCGCTCCGCCCGTTTCGGAACAGAGCGGCGCGGACAGCCCCCCAAATAACTCCGAATCGCCGCCGATATCTCAGAACGATTGGGAGGGCGAGATCAACAATGGCGTTTTAGTGCTTGACGACGGGCGCGGCATCATGCTTTACGGCTCGTCGTCGGGCTATGAAAACGGGCGCAGCTACGCCGCTTCCGTGAACAAATACAAGGAGCAGATGGGCGCGAACGTCAACGTTTACTCAATGATGATACCCTCACAAGTGACGTTCTATATGCCCGAAATATACTTTGAAGAGGGCGTTTCCGACAGAGAGCTTCCGCACATTGACGATATAAATGATCGGTTAAACGGGGTAATTTCGATAGACGTGTATGACGCGCTTAAAAGCCACGTCGGCGAGGAGATATATTACCGCACCGACCATCACTGGACGCAGCTTGGCGCGTACTACGCGGCGCAATCGTTCGCGCGGACGGCGCAGACGCCGTTCGACGAGCTTTCCGAATACGACAAGCACGAACGCAGCGGCTTTCTTGGCACTCTTTACGGAACAAGCAAGGAAAATCCGCTTATGAAAAAAGCCCCCGATACGTTTACATGGTATGTGCCAAAGCGCACGGCGGATACCACATATTACAACACAAAGTGCGAGGACGCCCGCGAGGGCAGCTATTTCAAAAATGCGAGCGAACTTGATGAAGATAAGTGGGATATGGTATATGCGCCCGATGGCGCTATAACTTATGTGAATACGGGTCTGAACACGGGCAGAAGGCTGATGATCGTCGGAGACAGCTTTACATGGGCGTTCGCGCCCTGCCTGTTCGGTTCGTTCGACGACATCTGGATAATAGACCTGCGCGTGTGCGACGTAAGCGCGGCTCAGCTTGCCAAGGACAACGGCGTGACAGATCTGCTGTTTTGTATGTCTGTATCCTGCGCTACCACAGATATTCAGGAGAAGCTGGAGAAGATCATGTAGATCACTTAGTTAAAAAATTGCACTTTAATGCATGAGATCGAAATGATGCCTTTTCGACAGAATTTTTACGCTTAAAACAAATATAATAAAAACATAAAGCGAGATAACGTCATTATATCGGCGTTTTCCTGCCTAAGAAAACATGGGGGAAAATAAAATGAAAAAAACAAAGATCATCTCACTTATCATGTCGGCGATACTTATGCTGACTTTCACGGGCTGCCAAGGCACATCGACAACAAGCGTGCCGACAGTCGATATAGGCGGCGGTCAAAACAAAACAAGCGCCGCGGAAACAAACTCGTCCGGCTCCTCGGAGATGTCAACAGTATCAACAACGGAATCCTTCGACGTATCCGCGACCGAATCCGCAACAACAAGCAGACCCGACACCCAAACAGGCGGCGGACAAGGCGAGTTGTCGGGAACGGTTATCGTTACGGCCGACGGACGCGGAATGCCGATATTCGGCGGCGGAACGGGTGCGACCTACGCCAAAGCGCTGAACGACGTAAAGGAAAAAGTCGGCGCAAACGTGAATGTTTTTTCAATGATAGTTCCCACGCAGGGCTCGTTCTATATGCCCGAGGGCTTCACCATGGCGGACGAGTGGGATTGCATAGCGAACGTCAACGAACAGCTTTACGGAATTATCCCCGTGGACGCGTACACGGCGCTTTCAAAGCACACCGACGAGGAAATATACGCGCGTACCGATCATCACTGGATGCAGCTGGGCGCGTATTACGCGGCTGAGGAGTTCGTGAAAACGGCGCAGATAAGCGTGCCGTTCGCGCCGCTTTCCGATTACGATAAATACGAGATAAAGGGATATCTCGGAACGCTTTACGGCTGGAGCGAACAAAACGCGGCAATGGGCAGCAATCCCGAGACCTTCGTCTACTACATCCCGCCAAACGATTTCGCCACCTACTATATGAACCCCGAGGACACGGATTTCACGCGCGGATATATGTTCGTTGAACAGGACGTGGGACAATCGTACAGCAGATTTATGGGCGGCGACTTAAAGGTCGTTCATATAGAGACCGACGTTACAAACGGCAGAAAGCTCCTTGTTATCAAGGACAGCTATGCCAACGCGTTCGTGCCGTGCATTACAGGCTCTTTTGAGGAGATATGGACGGCGGATGTGCGCTATCTTGACGATATGCAAAACTTCCCGCACAGCATTTCGCAGATAGTCAAGGATCAGGGCATAACCGATGTGCTGTTCTGCATGGACACGTTCAGCGCAGTTGGCGAGAACGCCGATAATCTGCCCGGAATAGTTTAATAGAGAATAGCTGTTAGTTGTTAGTTATTAAGGTAACTGCGAAACCGTTCGTGCCTATCCCGGTCACTACAAACGTTTCGGCTTGCATTACTGCCTTTAACCGGCTGCCGGCAACTATTTACTAAAAACTAATCGAAGAAAATATAGGAGGAAATATAATTGAAGAAAACAAAATTCATCTCACTTATCGCGTCGGCAGTACTTATGTTGACTTTCACAGGCTGCCAAAGTACATCGACATCAAGCATGCCGACAATCGATATAGACAGCGACCAAAACAAAACAAGCTCTGCGGAAACAACATCAACACAAAGCACGACCGAATCCTCGGCAGCGTCAACAACAAAATACTCCGTCATATCCTCTGATGTGTCCACGACCGAATCCACAACAGACAGCGTTCCCGAACCCGACACCTCAAACGGCGGAGGACAGGGCGAGTTATCGGGAACGGTTATCGTTACGGCGGACGGACGCGGAATGCCGATATTCGGCGGCGGAACG
>OIXH01003437.1_pt1 | contig 14033 bp, 19 predicted proteins | sample 1587741 | NCBI WGS metagenome assembly OIXH01 (sample SAMEA3888916, study PRJEB22519) | human gut metagenome | biome: human gut; feature: human-associated habitat; material: faeces | place: Denmark | collected 2011 | reverse complement strand
CTTTTTTTCCGAATAACATAAGTTTAGAATCTTTATTCACTATGATACCAACATCGTTCGCTTGTTATACAAAAGACAGTCAAGACGGCATCGGGTATGAGAATCATTCCGCTTTGTGATAAAGCATTTGAAGCTATCTCGAAACATAGGGATTTATATTATCGTGGCGATGATGAAGATTTTATATTCACCACTGACAAAGATACACATCTATCGCCTCACAACCTTGCTAAATCTGTTAATGCTATTTATAAAGCAGCAGGTATTGAAGCGAGCGGAGTACATATATTGCGTCATAGCTTCGCATCCTGGCTATTTGATAATTGTGTGGATGTGAAGCTTATAAGCAGACTGTTGGGACATTCGGGGGTGCAGATTACATATGACACCTATGTGCATGAAAGCATAGATCAGTTGAGAGATGCAATGAAGGGGCTGTAATACATTATCAAATAGAGGAAGTGGTGACTTGTAATGGGTCACCACCATTCTTTTTTTGTAAATTCAAAGAGATCATCTTTACGGATTCTCCATCTATTGCCGACTTTAAACCCCTTCAGCGTTTTACTATGAAGCAGGTTGAGCAGTGTATTCCTGCTTACATAAAGATATTCGCGAGCTTCTTCAAAAGTCAGAACGCTTGGCATTTCTTCATCAGACATAAACATAAAGCATCACCTTCCTTAATTTAATGTTGGACAGATGTAAATTAAAAATAACAGTTTTAAACATTGCAATAAAACAATTTGTAGCTGTTAATATCTGTTTTTTAGGACTATATAGGTTATGCAAAAGAATAGAATATTTATTTTTATAATCAGCTTAACTAAATTGTAAGCCACAATTTATCAGGCAACTGAGTGTTTTTTTATCTGACACTAGTTATGCAGTTTTGTGGAATAAATTATTTATGAAAGGAGCATGTAAACTATGAATTTACATACTTTTGAAGTCGGATGTACATTAAAGGATTATGAATATAAAAATGTACACAATGATTTTGTGCAGTATAAATCACTTTATTACCCCGACAAGCACAATGAGAATAGGAAAAAATTTGATGGACTAAAGGGAAGAGGGATACTTATTTATTTATATCGAGTTAATATTGATGAAAAACATTATGTGGTTCATATTAACTATAGGATTAATCCTACGCGGTGTTTTGATGGCGGAGATTATTTGAATGTGTTCCATGCCAATGATGCTTACAAAATAATACCGCAAGTGAATGATTTGTTGAAAACAATATCATCATATTTACCATTACTAAATGAATGCCATTTAGTAAGATTGGATTTCTGTTCGAATATAATTTTGGGATCGGAAACGCAGGTTAAAGAATGGATAAAACAAATTAATCAATCGTACATTCCCAATATAAAATACCATCAGAAATTTATTAAAGATAAACGTGCAGGAAGATACGTGGTGCCAAAGGAAGAAGCCACATTTACAAGATATAACTATGTAGAGCTTTCATTTTACAATAAATTGCACCAAATTCTGACAGAAGATATTCAGGTCAAAAAGTACCCTAATATTTTAAGATGCGAAGCGAGATGTTTTAAGAATTATATTGACTTTCTAAAACGAAAGTTTCAGCTGACAGATATAGCTGATTTTGTGTAAATATATTATTCATTTGAATATAAAGCAGGAGGTGAAAAATATGTTTAATGGAAAACGTCTGGCAACAAGAGGAGTATCAGAGAACGTCCCGATAGTTCTGCAGGCTATCATGTGGAATCTGATTGACATGATGGAAGTCAGGAAGGATTATCTTCAGGTATTTGAATTGTCAGAGGAAAATGGAATACAGAAAATTGTCCATTCACAAGAAGAGCCGGAATATAAGAGGGAATATCTGATAAAAACAGATGTTCCTTTTTTAAATGCAAAGATTTTTGTGATAGACGATGAAACACACTGCACAATGTTATTTAATTACGAATATTAGGAGGAATCTCAAAATGAAAGAAACAAAATTAATTTGTGAAATCTGCGGTAATGAATATGAGCCGTCAGAGGAGCATGTAGTAAATGGAATGCATATGTGTCAGGACTGTTTTGAATTGGGAACAGTGACATGCCGGCATTGCGGTGAAAGGGTACTGGTGGATGATACAGTAGACGATGACTTATGCGAAGGATGTTATGAAACGTATTACACACGATGCGATGGCTGTGACAGAGTAATAAGTCTTGATGAAGCGTATTATCGTGGTGACGATTATGACAGGGAGTATCCATATTGCCATGACTGTTATCACGAACATGAGGACGATCAGATAATCCATGATTATTACTACAAGCCCGAACCGATTTTTTATGGAACAGGCGGGCGGTATTACGGTGTGGAGCTTGAAATTGATGAAAGCGGGGAATGTGATTGTTGTGCCGAAAAAATATTAGGTGTTGCCAATAATACGAACAATCATATGTATATTAAGCACGATGGTTCTCTTGATGACGGCTTCGAAATGGTGTCACACCCGATGACACTGGATTATCATTTGCATAATATGCCGTGGCAGAAGATTATGCAGAAAGCAATTGAGCTCGAATACCGGAGTCATCAGGCGCGTACATGTGGTTTGCATGTACATATCAGCAGAAAGGGTTTAGGAGACACATATGAGGAGCAGGAAGCCACGATAGCCAAAATCCTGTATTTCTATGAAAAGTTCTGGAATGAAATCCTTAAATTCAGCCGCCGCACAGAAGGACAGGCTAACAGATGGGCAAGACGATATGGCGGAGGCGGTTGAGGACGCGTTCAGATATGACGGACTTGTTCTTGCAAGCGCCACATATGACGGCGGCTTGTTCCCGTGTATGGAGGACTTTTTGGCACACCTTAAGTCAAAGACATACAGAAACAGAACGGTCGCAATTATAGAAAACGGTTCATGGGGCCCAATGGCTGCAAAGCATATCCGCGCGGCACTTGAGGGCTTAAAGAATATGACGGTGCTTGAAAAGGCGGTTACAATCAAATCAACAATGAAGGAAAGCAATATTGCCGAAATGGAAGAAATGGCTAAGGAGCTGCGCGCGGCTCTGGGAAGATAATTGACATGAAAATAACGTCTGCGAAAGCAGACGTTATTTTTGTGCGGTGAATGCCGCGCTATATGTTCAGTGAAATAGCAAGCGACACTGTGAATATATTATTGTTGTCCGAAATATCAATAACGCCGCCGTATTTGCTGACGATTTCCTTTACGGATTCAAGTCCTATTCCTAATCCGCTATGTTTAGAGGAATAAAATACGAAGCCACGCTTTTTTATTTCGCCGGTAAAGGTATTTTTAATCTCAAAAATAATCTGTTCATCATCGGCTTTTCCGCGCAGACTTATTTTTCGTGAGCCAAATTTCTGATGTTCACAGGCTTCTATAGCATTCTCAATAAGATTACCGAACAGAATGCTCAAATCCGTGTCGGAAATAGGTATATCATTTTGTGCGGCAAGTGAAATATTAAATTCAATTCCGTTTTTCTGTGCAATCCCCGAATAATAATTAAAAAGCGCGTCCAAAGTGCTGTTATTGCAGAACACAATCGGCGCTGAAATATCTACATTTTCGAAATAATTGTTTAAGTATTCGTTAAGATTATCATACTGATTGTTTTTCAAAAAGCTACTCATCACGCGGAAATGCTGACGCAAATCATGGCGAAGCTTTCTTGCTTCGTCTATTTTTTCAGTCAGACGAACATAATTTTCCTTATGTATGGCTATCTGCCGTTCCATCTGACGACGCTCCTCGCTGAAAGCAATTCTCGTATGGTATGCGGCTGATATTTCACGCCAATGCTCATAGCCGAGAGTAATAATCATAACACAGCAGCCTATTTCCGGAAACCAGCCGCCGCATATCGGCTCATAAAGCGAATATATCCTGTCAAAAAGAAGCGACATGGCAAAGACGGTTATACCGAACAGCAGCGCATGCGTGTAATACAGCTTTTTTGCAATGGCATATATGCTTGTGAATATAAGATACAGCGCCGTACACCATTTATAAATCTCGGAAATCGTTGAAAAGGCTGTACGCACGGGCATTCCGCAAACAGGCATCAGAATGCCGGACAAAAAAGCCACCGCGCATACGGCTATACCTGTAACCGAGGAAATGCGGCTTATTTTTTTGCCAATACCGCATATTCTGTTTTGCAGAATTATTATCAGGCAGTATACGAGGTAGGCGCAGAAGCGTTCGGATATATAAGATATGTTTCCGTACATGCTGAAATATATATGCAGCAGAGGATAACAGGTATATCCTGCGGCAGCAAGACAAAGAATTGTAAAGATAGCGGTTGTTTTGTGTCTGCCGACAGCGGCAACGTAAAGCGACAGAAGAAACATCAGCGCTGTAAGTATAAAAACACAGCAGTATGCAAAAATCCGTATATCCCTCACAATATTCACCGCATAGGGCGTACCGAAAGCAGGCGGATAAACCATACCGCTGTACATACCTGAATAATCACTCACACAGATTGTCACAGGCGTCAAAGCTGATGCGTTGAATATGACAACGCGCTCCTGAATCTCCGGAGAATAATCATGTATATTGCCCATTTTAAGAAAAAGCTTGTCCCCGATATATAGCTCATAGGCGGAAAAAATTTCCGGAAGCTCAAGGGCGTATGCCGCCTCCTGATCGGGGAGCACAAGGTTAAGACGGTATGTGCCTGTGCCATAGGGCGCAGAGGAATTATTGTGAGTGCTCATTGAGCTGTATTCTCCGATGGAAACGTACTGCTTATACGCGCCTGCAACACCGTCTGCAAAATCCGAGGGAGTAAGAAGCTGATTTTCATAAAATTCCCAATCGCGGATTAAAAAACGCAGCGGTGTTTTCTCCATATCGGTGCCGTCTATGGATAAAATTCCGTTTATAGGCTGTCTGCCCTCATATTTATACTTATTGTTGTGATGATATAAAAGCTGAAAAATCAAAACGGAAAGCAGCGCCGCAATGAAAAATACAGCAGCAAAGGAGCGTATATTCGTTTTATTTTCCATGGCGCAGTTTCCTCCATAAAAGAACTGCTGCGGCAGCTATGACGATAGCTCCGATTATACAGTATATAACCGGAAATCCGCCCTTGTCATTATCCGCATTTTTATCATCGGCTAAGTCATCTGATGTGTATGTACCTGTTTTGTCAATCTCAAGTGAGGCGATGTTATCGGTCAGCACTGTCTGATATTGAGTACCATCATCTGATGTGACAGTCGGCGCAGTATCGTTGCTGATGGGGAATTTTACTACAGTGCCGGGTATCTCATTTATTTCATTTCCTTTTGCGGAGATATTAAGAGTGAAGCGATCCCCTTTTCTGTCAATTGCTACATTTACAATGTCATCCGGTTTGATATTATTTCTGTCAACAAAATCAGGAGCAAGCTCAACAGAAATACCGTCCTTTTCAAAAACAATATTGTTCGGATTTACTTCAAGCATATCCTCTATACGCGCACCTGAAATTTCTGTTGTTGTGCTGTCGGTCATTTCGCTTGGGGCGCTGGTCTCGACAGGGATGCCTACAGAAAACAGAGTATCGCTGTTTTTGGATTCAGCCAAAACGTCTGTGCCGCTTGCAATAACCGAAATCTCTTTTCCGCCGCCGCTGCCAGAGCCTGAGTGCGCTGATGCGTCCAAATGGGAAGAAGCCGATGATGACGGCTTTGTTTCCTCGATGTAGGCAGGTAATTCCTGATGGGCGGTGTCACCGCCGTCACGGTCACCCTGTATAATATTTTCCGATATTTCATCGGCTGTTATGTTTACGAACAGTATATCCGTGAATTCATCATCGTATTTCAGTCTGAAATAATAATTAGTATCGGGTGTTAAAAACGCTGTGGGTATTATAAAGGCGTTATCTATTGCAAAGCCGTATAAATCATCGACTTGCCAATCCTCGTTGTCCGGCGAGTAATACACCTCTATATTATCGCTGTCGTCAATTGCTTTAAGCCATGTGCATACAATTTCTCCGTTTTCTATTGTCACAAAATCAAGATAAATTTTGTCCTCTTTCATTACAAAGAATTTCTGTTCAAGCAATAAATCTTCTTCCTGTTCAGCCTTTATACCGCAGGGAAGCGCAAGGCGTCCTGTTACGGTGTATTCTCCGCATTCGGTAAAGGGAACAATATCCTCCCATACCGCTTTCGCATAGAAGCGGTCGCCGTTTTGGGTATAAAGCGTGTATTGGTTATCCGTATTGATATATTCATCGGGATTGGCATTTAAGGGTATAAGAATGGTTGAAGATGTAATTTCAGACGGCATAAGAACCTCTGTGCCCTCGCCGTTTTCATCGTACATAAGAAGCGGAATTTCAACGACAGGCTCTAAGCCGCCGTCAAATGAAATCCCTTCGGGCGCAATCAGAGTACCGCGCAGCACCTGTCTGCCTGCGGCAGACGTGTCTATTTCGTTTGCATTTTCCCAGTCAACATCACATTCAAGAAAGCTGCGCGGCCCTGTCTGCGCGTATACATATTCCGGCAGCTCAATATCTCCGACAGGCTGACCGGTCGGGAAAAATTGCAGATATATTGAGGATGAGGTAATGATGTCAATAATTTCGACAGATTCGGTTTCCTCGTCATTTTGGTCTGTAGCGGAGCTATCGTCAGTGGTGTCAGAATTTTCAGGCTTGTCTGACGGTGTCGGTTGCTCTGACGGCGACAGTTCGTCTGAATCGACAGGCTTGTCTGACGGTGACGGTTCTGTTGACGATGACGGTTCGTCCGAAGCGACGGGCTTGTCTGACGGTGATGGTTCTGTTGACGGCGACGGTTCGTCTGAATCGACAGGCTTGTCTGACGGTGATGGTTCTGTTGACGGCGACGGTTCGTCCGATGCGTTAGGCTCGTTTGTCGGTTCTGCTGACCCTGACGGTTCTTCCGAAGCACCAGACTCGTCTGACGGATTATCCGCCGAAGTTAAATTTTCGGAATTTTCTTCACCGCAAAAAACAACGCTGTCGGTTTCAGTTACTGCTTCGGAATATAACTCATCCTCCGCCAGCGCGGTAATATTGAAAAGTATAGCCATAGCTGCAATTAAAATAGTTAAAACATATTTTTTCATAATAATCACCTATAACGTTTTCAGTCTGTAGCTCATATAATCTTTTTTTACCATTTGTCCACCGTGATTTCTGATAGATACCATATCACCGTTTGACAGCTGAAAATCATTTCCCGAAATTCCGGTCACATAATCAAAATTCACGATAATGCTGCGGCAGCAGTTTGAAAAACGATTATCATTAAGAAGAATTTCGGCACATTCGGAAAATGTGTTTGCAATTTCAATTATTTTATCCTTTGTATGTACGCGGACAACCTTTTTCATCACGTCTATATATAAGATATCCGCATAGCGTATATCTGCGTCAACGCTGTTTTTACCTTTTGAACGGATTGTAAGCGTACGCGTGTTGTATAAATGGTTATATGTGAGTCTGTCCATTACGGCAAACAATTTCTCCTCCGTAACCGGCTTTATCAGATAACCGCAGGCATTCACCTCATAGCTTTCGGCGGCAAAGCTGTTGCTTGTGGTAATGAACACAATGGGACAGGAGCTGTCCTTTGAACGAATGAGCTTTGCTGTGTCAATACCATTCATATCCTTCATATAAATATCAAGAAATATAAGCTGATATTTTCCTTTATTAAAATCATTTATAAGCTGACTGCCGTCCGAAAAAACGGATATATTGACCTCCGTATTCTTAGCGGCAAAATACTTTTTCAGAAGCAGGCACAGATTTGCGCGGTCACATTCTAAATCGTCAGCGACTGCAATAGTCATACCATCACCACCCAATGAGTTATTTTATACCTATTATATTGTATCACAAAAGAAATATGCTGAAAAGTGCTTTTCGGTATTAAAAACTGCTTTTCGGTCAAAAAGTATTGATTTTTCTATTTTGTTATATTATAATTCTAAAAAATGATTTTTTAAAGGGGATATGTGTTGGTTCATTAAAATCCGCTGCATATGGATTTTAACCGCGCAACGCGTGAAATCGGCGAAACAATTACGGCTTTATTGCAGGCAAAGTGGCTTGCATAAGTAAATATATTTTAAGGGAGGTAAAAAACATGAAATCAAAGATAGTAGCACTGATTCTTTCGATTTTCTTTGGGGAGCTTGGTATAGACAGATTTTATCTTGGATATATCGGTTTGGGAATTCTGAAGCTTATCACATTCGGAGGCTTCGGTATATGGTATTTTATCGATATAATTCTGATAGCAACCGGAAAGCTTAAGCCGAAGGATGGTTCGGAATACGAAAACTAATTTTAAGGTATTTATTAAAGAAAGGAAATGATTATAAATGAAAAAGAAAATTTTGGCAATAGCAATAATTGCGGCAATGTCAGTAACAGCGCTTACTTCCTGCGGCGGCAGCGACACATCATCAAGCAGCAGCACATCATCAAACAGCAGCACATCATCAAACAGCAGCACATCATCAAACACATCAACATCTTCACAGAAAAACACAGCTGTTGATACAGCGGCAGACGAGGGTATTTCAGATGAAACATTTTCAAAGCTTCAGGATTTATATGCTCAGCTTGTAGATGTACATACTACGATTGCAGACGCGTCAAACTCAGGAGCAGTCACATTGAGCGGCGAGGCAATAGACGCTATGAATCAGGCTACAGAGCTTATTGATCAGCTTGGTGAAATCAGTCAGGACGATTTCGAGAGCGAAGATGAGGCTCTGGACGTAATTGATGCTATTCTTTCAATTTACGATGTTCTGGAAGCAGTTGTTGATTCTGCTGAATAATAAATAATCAGTAAAAAAATCGGCGGATAATCTGCCGATTTTTTGCTTTAAAGGAGTGTGCTATGGATAAGAAAAAGGGTTGTCTGGCGGCCGGATTGGGCTGCGGAGGATTTTTATTTTTAGTGGTGTGTCTTCTGGCAATCTTGTTTATATTTTCAGGAGGTGACGGCGCATATAAAACAGCAAATCTGAAAATAGATGGTCTGCGCGATTATTACACACAGCTTAAGGGCGGCGGAGAGGACACAGCCACGGTTATGGTGTACATGATAGGCTCAGATCTGGAAACAGATGGGGGAGCCGCCAGCGCGGACATAGAGGAAATGCTTGAAGCGGGTGCGGATAATATAAATATTGTAATTCAGACGGGCGGCGCGGCTGAATGGGCAGATGAACGTATAGGCGACGGAGTCACACAGCGTCACGCTGTCAGAAACGGACAGATTGAGCTTCTGGAGGAGCTGGGCGAAATGCCGATGTCGGAGGCGTCCTCGCTTACGGACTTTATAAAATGGTCAGCGGAAAAATATCCTGCCGACAGATATGAACTTATATTATGGAATCACGGCGGCGGAACAGTTCTCGGATACGGCTATGACGAACTGTACAGCGAGGACATGATGAGTCTTGCCGATATAGGAAGCGCTCTGCGCGGCAGCAATATCAAATTTGATGCGGTAGGCTTTGACGCATGCCTTATGGGCACTATTGAAACCGCCTATATGCTTGAACCCTACGCGGACTATATGATAGCGTCTGAGGAATATGAGCCGTCAACGGGATGGTACTATAAAAACTGGCTTAAAATGCTTTCGGACAATACATCTGTAACTACGCTTGAATTTGGCAGACAGATAATTGATGACTACATAGACGGCCCTGATTCGAGCTTCTGGGACATGAACACCTTATCAATAACAGACCTGCGTGAAATTCCTTATGTGTACTCAAAGCTGGGAGGGTTTATGACCGCCTCTGAGCAGCTTATAGACAATAACAGATATAATGAAATTTCAAACGCAAGATATAAGGCGACATCCTTTGGTGACGGTGAGTATGAGCAGATAGACATTATGTCGTATCTCAATAATCTTGAGGACTCTGAGAGCAAGCAGGGTCTTAAAGAAGCGCTGCAAAGCGCCGTGAAATACACAAACAATTCAGCCTGTGACGTCTGCGGACTTGCCATGTATTTTCCGTATGACTATCCGCAGGTGTATTCGGAAATTATGGCGCAGAACGAGAGCTTCGGCTACGGTGAGCTGTGCGAGGGATTTTTTGAAAAATTTCTCAATATTCTTGCAGACGGACAGATGTATTTTACGGAGGAAAGGGAAAACGAATATATTGATTATACCCAGTATTCATGGTATAGCTCTGATACGGACTTTGAAACGGAAAGTTATGATGAGCTGGAGGTAATAGATAAGGGAGATTATTTTGCCCTGTCGCTGACCGACGAGGAATGGGAAACGATAAACAATGCGGCTGTGCAGGTGTATCTTGATGACGGCGAGGGGTATATTGATGTAGGTCTTGACAACGTATACGAATTCGATGATGACGGCGACCTGATGGTTGATTTTGACTATTACTGGATAGCCCTTGACGGTCAGAACGTGCCATATTATTTTGAATATGAAACGCCGCAGGACGCTGATGAATGGTATACATACGGATATGTGCCGGCATTGCTCAACGGCAGCGAGCAGATAGAAATTATGCTTTACTGGGACGACAATCATGAGGACGGCTATGTGGCAGGATACAGACCTTATACGGAGGAAAGTGAAATTTCTGTTCCGCAAAAGGGACTGAAACAGTTGAAAAGCGGCGATGTGCTTGAATTTCTGTGCGATTATTACACATATGACGGAGAGTATGACGGAGTATATTCTCTGGGAGATAAACTGACGGTAAACGGCAATATAGAGGTCAGCTATGAGCATATAGGTGATTTTACCACGAATATATTTTATGAACTGACCGATATATACAACAATGTGTTCACTACCGAGATAGTGGAGCTTTATTAAAATATACGGCGAAATACGAGGTAAATAACGTCTGCGAAAGCAGACGTTATTTTTATGTGGTGTTTGTATATAAAACAAGTCCGATTCATAAAAATATAATATGCTTAACTTTTGGGAAGGGGATATTATGATTGTTATGAAGAAGCATATTGCGGCGGCAGTTTTGATTATCATTGCAGTAGCGGTCGTGTTTTACGGAATAAAAAAATATGAAAGCAGTCAGACCTTTGCTGACAGTGATTTAAAAATCATTCTTGACGCGGGACACGGCGACCCGGACGGTGGAGCTGTGGGGGTGAACGGAACGCTTGAAAAGGATATAAACCTTGCTATTGTGCAAAAATTACAGGAGGTACTGGAGGGGAAGGGCGCAGAGGTAATACTGACACGCGAGGGCGACAGCGGTTTGCAGGAGGAGTCGGCGGATACTATACATAAAATGAAGGTATCGGATATGAATAAGCGCCTTAACATAATACAAGACAGCGGCGCGGATCTGTTTATAAGTATTCATATGAATTCCTTTACTGATTCCAAGGTTCATGGTCTGCATATTTTTTATGATAAATCGCACCCGGATATAGAGGAAACAGCAAAGAAAATACAGGAAAATATAGGGGAGGTTACGGGAGCCGAAACGCATACGGTAAAAACGGCGGACGAAAGCCTTTTCCTTATGAAAAATCCGCCTATTCCGGCAATTCTGGTGGAATGTGGATTTCTGTCAAATCCGGAGGGGGAAAAAAAGCTGAACGACGCAGAATATCAGGCGAAAATAGCCTGGGCGATAGCTTCAGCGTTAGAAAATTATACAAATTGATGTAAAAAAACGGATAAAATCTGCCAAAATTTTGTTGATGTTTGGTTACATTGATGTGATACAATTGATAGGTGACAAATAAAAAGGAAAATGAGCTCCAAATATGATATAATGTTAAAAACCACAAAAACATTAGTCAAAGGAGTCATTTTCCATGAATAACATTATAACATCAGAAGCAAAGTTTCGTCAACGTGTAATTAAATATTCGTATAAAAATGGAGTAACAAAAGCAAGCATACGCTTTCATAGGAGCAGGTAGGCAATATATGAATGGCGAGCTAAATATGACGGCAAGAGTTGGAAAAGCCTTGTCGATAAAAGCCACAGACCACATCATCATCCAAATGAACATACAGCAGAAGAAAAAGAAATGATATTAAAGCGTTATCCATATTACAAAGATGATATGATAATGCTATGGGATTCCCTTAGAAAAGACGGATATACACGTAGTTATGCAAGTTTGGTAAGAGTTGTGAACAAGTGGATAAAGCCCGAAATAAAGAAGAAGCTACATTAGTCAAAGGTGCGAGAAAACCGTTTGATGAAGGGCGTCCGAGCGGTTCTGATGAAAATCACACTGATATGGATCACACTGTTTCGGCTGCTGAAATTATTCGAGACCCGGCTGCTAATGCACATATGACCAAGGAAGAACAGATTGCATTCGCAAATAGTAATGCAAATCTTAATGAAATGGATTCAAGCCTCAACCGCTCTAAGGGTGATAAGTCAATGACAGAGTGGCTTGATAATCCTAATGCCAATGGACAGAAACCGGATGAAATATTCGATATTAGTGCAGAAGATGATGCAAAAATGCGTCAAAAAGATGCGGAAGCGCGTGAAGAATACGAAAAGCAGAAAAAAGAGGCTGAACGGAAGTCTATTGAGGCGGGTAAAAAATCTCGAAAAAAAGAAGCGTTCCGTATTGGTGGAAAAGCTTTACGTGCCGTTCTTATGCAATTATTGGCTGAATTGGTTAGAGAAATTATTGCAAAGTTGGTTAAGTGGTTTAAGTCTGCTAAAAAAGCATTGGATACTTTGTTGAATAGTCTTAAAGAAGCAATTCACTCATTTATTGGTAAAATGAAAACTCATCTGATTAATGCGGGTAACACGGTATTTACTACCGTAGCCACAGCCGTTATTGGACCTATTTTCGGTACAATTAAAAAGGTCTGGATGATGTTGAAACAAGGGTGGAGTTCACTTAGGCAGACCATTTCAGAATGATATTTACCTTATCAGCGTACATATCGCCGGCACAACTCATATCGACAATATTGACAGACTTGAACCGGAGCTGACTATCGGTAAGCGGTTGAAATTCTTTCGTGAGCCTGATAATGAGTATGATGAACGCGCTATTGTGATTAAAAACGAAAACGGCGACAAGCTCGGTTATATACCGCGCGACAAAAACGAAATTCTTTCCCGCCTTATGGACGCAGGCAAGCTGCTATACGGTGAGGTGTACGATAAAGAACTGGTCGGTAGCTGGTGGAGGATAATGATTAGGGTATTTTTGGATGATTAAAAGAACATGAAATTACAGAATGACAAATACGAAATAGAGATTAAAATAGATGAGGATTTCCATGCCGAAAATGATGGTCAGTGCGATTATGATTATGTGTTTGGTTTGGAGAAAGTGAATGAATTTTATGATGCGGATTTAGACAGTACTTTATCTGTAAATGTAAAAGCAGGAGATAAAGCCGTCAAAATCGCTTTAACTGGCGAGAACTACTCGTTTGATAGAAATTGCGCTGTGCTTGAAGATGATGTTTTAACTGTCCTGCAAAATACGACTATTACACAAATAGGTTTAAGAGGTTTCAAGCGAATTCTGCACAAGAATATAAATGAATGCTTTTTTGGCTTTGAACTTTATAAAGTAAAGGATTTCTACATTTTATACGGAGAAACAGAGATTATAAGGCTTGATAAAAATTTTAATTGTGTATGGACTTTTAGCGGTATCGATATTTTTACAACACTGGATAATACTTCGGCATTTGTGATCGATGATGACAGAATAAAATTAAGGGATTTTCAGAATAACTATTATGAAATTAGTTTTGATGGTAAACTGATAAAAAAGAATTGTTAGAACATCGAGAGAGTAAATTCGGTGTATATCTCTTATAGACTTGGGTCTTATTGAGATAGAATAAAGCAAAATTTACTATTGTAATACAAATTGTAATACGTGGGTTGAAGGCGGTGGCACAAATGCAGACCTCATGCGGTTTTCCGGCGCTTAGAGCAGCGGTCTCCAAAACCGCGTGCCGTGAGTTCAAGTCTTACTACCCCTGC
>OIXH01003431.1_pt1 | contig 14048 bp, 11 predicted proteins | sample 1587741 | NCBI WGS metagenome assembly OIXH01 (sample SAMEA3888916, study PRJEB22519) | human gut metagenome | biome: human gut; feature: human-associated habitat; material: faeces | place: Denmark | collected 2011 | reverse complement strand
GGGATCGGCGAAAAGTGTGGTACGTCCTGTTCAGCATCTCCGGCTTCTCGGATGAACTATGTGACCATGCCGCAATACGGGATGATCTTCTTTTGATCGACGATGGAGGAAGATAGCTGCCCAGTCATCTGGTGCATCATCCTCGATATACTTCTGGACTGCCTGAAGAAATTGAAGAAACGCGAATAAGTATGGGCAAAAGCTGATGTGGTAATTTCCACGTCAGCTTTTGTCCATACCATCACACCGCGTGATCTGGTCGATGACGACTATTGGTATACAAACTTCGCTTTTTGGCAACGATAGGCGTCGGAGTGCGTGGGAACAGATCGACGTGACCGTGGACAGGAGAGCTATCTATGGTTTGAAAAAGGCCGCTGGTTCGTGGCTGCAAAGGATGGAAAATAAATAGCAGATGGTTGCTCTTTAGAAAATGCGGCCAGATACGTTCAATGCGTATCTGGCCGCGTTCTTTGCTTTATGTACTTTGTATCATCGTTTTTTACGAGCAGCTTTTCTAACCTTGCGTTGCTCCTTGGCATCAATCTGTTCGAGATAATTTGTAAAAGAGCAAAAAAGTAGCGAGACACTTCCGGTCGCAACGCCAACAATCATGGTCATTAGATAACCGTTTGGTTCCCCATCAGAAAAATAAGAAATGCAGACATTAGCGGCAACACAAAGCGCGATAACAATTAGACATCCATTTTCAAGCTTTTCTGAAGGTTTATTACGGATACCCGGAATTCGAGAGAGCATTACAACCAGCCCACTTGTAGACATAGCTATCATTGTATTCACCGCAGTATGTGCCTGATCCAAGAACATCCAGCCGTTTACCGAGCCATAATAAAGCAGAGACGCAAAAATTAGCATGATTACGCACGCAGAAAACCATTTCAGGTTCCAACGCCGGTCTTCTGCACGCTGTTCTTGATTTGCTATCGTCCGTTGTGACTTTCTAGAAGTTTTTTGCAAGTCTATCCCACTCTTTCTATCTTACGCCAAGATACGTAACTGTTACCATAATTTTAAGTGAAAATGCAGGAAAATGCAATTATCAATTAGAACGTGGAAGCGCAAGAAACGTGTCGGCAGTATTTATGACACGATTCTCATCTGTGCGCAAACGCACTCAATTTTCTGTGGAGAAAACGTGCAATCGTAATAACTTTGGAGTTTCATGTTACTTCTTTCGTTTATGAGATTGCACTGTTGCACTTTTGACAATAGATTGTTTATTATATAATAAGGAAATGTAGCAAATTTTGCCGTAATCGTCATTATTTCATTTGTGGCAAAAGCGTGCTAGAAACCGTGACAATTTGAAATAGAGAAAATAAAGAAACTTGCCAGAAGGGAAAGCTTATGAGTGAACAGAAGAAACTAGGGACTCAGGGTTCGTTGATATTTATGAATACTCCTATTGCAGATAGTGCAGAAGACGTAATAGGATTTTCAACCTATGTAGAAAAGCTAGATGCGGCGATTGCGAGCGGTGGACAAATGATAGCTCTTACCTCTCCTTTTGGAGCAGGAAAAACTAGTATCGCAGAGCTTCTTCAAAACAAATACAAAAATGATGCTGAAAAACGCGTCGTAAAGGTTTCAATGTGGTCGCACCTAGCTTCAGGCATGGGTGAAGAACAAGTCAAAGGAGATACGACCGAACTCCACAAAGGATTTGTATATCAACTGATTACCCAGATTAATAGACGAAAAGGCCAATATATCAGCCGTTTGCTTAATCCGAGTTTTGGTCTCTTAAAACTACAGATAAATAAAGTCCGCTATTGGCTCTATACAATTGCAGCACTTATCTTGTTTTTGTTTGGATATATCCTGCCTAAGAAATTTGATTTTTCGCTGCCTTTTTTAGGTGAAAAGGCAGCTTCTTGGGAATGGGTTATGGTTTTTTCCTCGGCTGTATTTCTTGCACTTATTGTTACACGTGCAGAAGTAGTATTTTCCTCGAACAAATCAGAAGGAGGCCGTAAGATAGACACCAACGAAATAATGCAACTATATCGTGCGGAGGTGTTGGGTTACAAATTAAAATGCTGCAATAATGGCCATCATTATATTGCTGTGATTGAAGACCTTGATAGAACAGATGACAACGAGGCCGTTATCAATTTTTTGAAAGAACTCAGGAGATACTACGTTCCAGAGAATGAACTGAACAACGGTATAGTCTATAAAAATAGAGTTACATTTCTAATAAACGTAAAGCCTGAAGCTTTACTCTATGGCGACAAATGTACAGAAGACGAGCATGAGCACCTGTATGCAAAGCTCTTTGATTTTGTACTCAACCTGCAGACGATCAATATTGACGACTATAATACTATTTTAGAGGGACTATTACAGCAGAAGAAAGATGAGCTCCGCACACTTGGCTTTAATTGTGATGGCAGGATGATCGATATTCCTGGTATGCGCTGGATGACCCGTGGAAAACGTCTCGGTATCAGAGAAATTAAGGACCGCCTTAACACTGCATTTTCGTTGTATGAATCCTTGAACAAGAAATTCGGCGATACCATCGAATTTGAAAAGTGTGCACTATCCGCTTTTATAGTTACGGAATATGAAGCAGATTTTCATGCGACGGACGACCTTGCATTTCAGAAACTCGTGAGCGCGTATCTTAAAGGCGAACTCAACGATTCAAAAATCGACGAGGTTCTATCAAAAAACTGTACAAGTTACAAAAGATCTGTTCGCAATCTTATTGAGTCTAAACAAATCAACAATAATTATCGAATCTATTTCTACAACTATCCGAGAGCAGGCCGCGTGCTATCATCTGACGAGGCAATTGTTCAACAAGCAATACTTTACGACGAAGCTCCTGAATCATTGGAAGATTCAATACAAAAAGTGGTTCAAGAAGGTTCTTCAATCATTCGGGACTCTATCGAAGATCGCAACAATTTGGGACTAATGCTTCCAGATATTGTCTTTAGAAATGAAGAACTTTATATACAGAGCCTGAAATATGCATTTCCAAAGGTTGTTATGTGGGTTCAAAAATTAGATTATTCTACTGATGCAAGCGAAAAAACAATTGAGCAGCTAAAAAATCTTCTTCGTTTTGATCCTGCACGAACAGTTTATTCAAAAAAACATGCCCAAGAATTTGTAAAAGTATGGGAAGAAAAGTTTTCGGAAACAGCATTGTTACAATTCAGGAAACTTCTCTGCCATGAATTTCCTCAAGAAATATCGCTATACACTCCTCTATTTTTTGGCGTTCACAAAATAGTGTCAATTGATGAATTACAAAATTTGAAGATGGCAGATATTATTAATATAGTCAACGAAAACAGTGATGATTTTTCAATTGAATTGGTTGACTATATTGTAGGGTGCTTTCAGAAAGAGGATGCCATTGATAATACAGAAGGAGAGATGGAAAGATTTCTTAATGTAGCTAGGAAAAAGCTTGGCGACACCGCAATGCTATTTAACTTACTTACATATCAGAAAAAGATCATAAAAATCGTCCCAGCTTTTGAGTCAGTCATTGTCTCACATGTGATGGCAGAGAGTGATACAAATCTGAATCAGGTCGACTTGCTGCAGGACTACCAACAGCTCGTTAATCTTGTTGCAGAAAATGGCTTATCGGCACAAACAAAGAAAAACATTTCTGCGTTGGAGGTATATACCGGCTATTCTTCAGAGGTAACAACGCAAATGGAAGAGTCTGATTATGTGATAGACTTCGTTTTGCAAACACTGTCCTGTGGGCACAAAGTTCAGTTTGAAAGAGCCGATGTCATTACTGCTTTACACAAAAACCTTGATTGGATTATAGCGCGACCTCAAATCTTTTTAGAACTCAGAGCGTCCATTATTAACGAAAAGATTGAAATCATTCGACAGTATCAATTTATGTTCAACGAAGGCTGTCCAATAATGACAGAGAATGAATTTATCATGCTTAAGCATTCGTCCATTCTTGATCGTGATATTATGTCGCTGCTTCCACCTACTTTGGTTACAGAAAACGAAATAGCCATGCTTGTTTCTTATTTTTGCAGACATCGTCAAAGTAACAATGAGTCATATGAAATATTGCTTTATATTTCTCGCCTGCGTCCTTCGGTCGCGAAGGCAATGTTTTATGCGCTAAATTTTGATATGATTCGGTATAGATACATTGCGTCAGAAAGAAGAAACAAGGTAAAAAAAGCATTTTGGGATATACTTGCCCTCGACGAAGTGGAAGAGAAAATCCGCTTTATGACGGCAACCAGAATACTTGATTCTGCATGGGAGAACCAAATGCGAGACGAATTGAACGAGGACGAAGATCTTCGGGATGCATATGTGGCTGCAGTGCGGCGAGATGACGCCTCAAGAGAAATAACAAAAACAACTGTCCAAATTTTGTGTTCCTTTAGTACAGTACCTGCCGTGCAAAAGCGTGTTTATCGGAGATACTACGAACTCGGATACTACAAGCAATATGTATCATGCGCAACGCGAGACCAGAAAAAATTTGAAATGGAAGGTGGTGAGCGAGGAGCATTGCTGTGGCCAGTATATGTAGAAATATTCGGACATAGCGGTTACGAAATGACTTGGAAGTATATGAGCCAGAGTAGAGAATTCCTCGAAAAACTTATGCATGAAAAAGCGTATATTGGAATGGAAGCTAACCGCCTCCTTCCTCTTGCTTCCATTCAACAAGACAAAGAGTGTATCGAATACTTCCTCGGCCTTGATACTGCAAACGCTTTAGAATACTTAACAAAAATCGATGGCTTTGCGGATAGGCCGGCGGCGGAAGCATTTGTTGAAGGTGTAGTGCAACATCTTGATTTGCTGCGGTCGGATGAACTATATGCACATACGCATAATAAGTTACTTGACGGAATCCTAAAGGCCAAGTATACTCGAGCCCGTACACGAAACGGTTTTTAATGCAGAGCGATGAGCTTTGCATTTGCAAAGCTCATCACTCTCTATAGATAATGTATATATGCAGGATAATACCCAATTATCCTGTGTTATATCGCTATCGCGCAGGAGGGAATTAATCTTATGTTTGATTTTGAGCTCGTTGAACTTTGGGCAAAAGCAGAGAATAAGCTGAAGGACAAGCACTTGATAGTTGTATGTAACACAAAAGCAAATCCAAGAAGCACTATTAATAATGCCTTGCTCCAAATGGAGACCGAATACTTTTCGGATGACGAGTTTGAACAAGTGGCGTATATGTTTGGTTCGTTAGGACTTAACACAGATTACTTTACAAGTGAGGATGACTTTTTCTGCTACATAATAAAGCAATCGCCTACCAATCTTATAGTATATAATGCAGCGCAAAGCGGCTTTGGACCTGGACGGAAGTCCCTCGTTCCAGCATTTTGTAATTTGCATGATATTACCTTTAGCGGCTCTAATGCTTATGTGGTCTCTCTTTGTCGTCATAAATATCATGTTAATCAAATTTTGGCACATGCAGGTATCCCGGTTCCGCAAGCGTGGCTCTATTCCAATGGTTGGTTAATGGGTCGGCATCCGTCATTAGATATGCGTATCCTTTTGAAACCAATTTATGAATCGGCGAGTATTGGCATTGATGACACCTCTGTGCGATGCTATTCACCGGGACTCGATCAGCTGATTTTCCGACAGGTACATCAATTACATCAACCAATCATGGCTCAAGAATTCATAGCGGGCTATGAGGTTGAAGTTCCGTTGCTCAGTGTCAATGGGGACGTATGCCAACTGCCCCCAATTGGTATTTCTATAAATGGAAGTCGCAATCTGAATCACGAAATACTTGATTACACGCGAATCTACTTTGATCAGTACGGCTTTTATGACTTTAGAACCGAACTGAATAAAGTAGCAAACTCGCTATGCTTATGTGCTGCCGAGACTGCCCGAATCCTTGGTATGGAAGGACTATGTCGCGTTGACTTTCGAGTAAAGCCTAATGGAGCTTTCTTTGTAACAGACGTTTCCACAAATCCGCATTTCGTTTCTCACAGTTCGGTCAATACAGCTTTCCGCCTTTTGAACTTACAACCGAAGCATATAGCACAAAGTATTTTATCAGCTGCTATTGAAAAGCAGTGATGAGTGATGCCGTGCCACATTACTAACAAGTACACAGCAGTAATGCTACTCTATACTAGACTAGTGAAAGCTAAAGAGCGAGTCGATGAAAGTAAAGTTGTTTTTCTTTCTTTGCTGTTCTACGGTTCAGACCAGAATTGAATATCCGAATAAAGAAATCCTCGACCAATAGAGGACCACTGTGTTTCTGCTGGATGTCTATCCAAAAGATAAATATCAAAGGTGTGAGGATTTTCTATTTCTGTAGTCTCCATAACAGAAATCCATTCTTTAACTCGCTCCTCCATGTATACTCTTTCGGTTGCTTTAAGTAACAACGGAGGTTGTAGGCAGTGGTCCTGAAGTAAGGAAACCGCCTTCGTAGATTCTCCCTGAAGGTAAAGTACAGCGGCTAGGTTTGCGTAGACGTAAAAAATGTAATAGTCATCGCATAGTTTTAAGCTTATCTTTTCTAATACACGCAGAGCTTCTTCTGCGTGACTGAGTTCTCCAGCAAGCGCCATATAGATAGCGCAGTTCAATTTTGGAATAATTGCCCAGTCTCCAAAATCTTTTTGTTCAATGATGTAATAGAGTTTTTTATATGCCTCCGCTGGTGATATTTCTTCAGCCAACACCGCACATAAGTAATAATTGTTTAACAAGTATGCTTTGTTGACACTTACGGTTGGGAAACATTGAATGGCTCCCATGGCCTCTCCAAGGTATTCCATAGCTGCTGCATACTTCCCCAACACAATTAGATTAGCGGCGTGGTTATTAAGTGCCATGAGATACTGCGAGGGGTATTTTCCGCATCTGAAGTATTGCACACTTTCTTCTGTTTTCAAAACCGCTTTTTCCACAGAGTAAAGTGCGCTCCACTTTCGTTTTAGTGCATAGATTCCCTTTTGAGCAAAGGGCGCGTAGCTTTTCGTTGTGTAATAGTATGTGAGCTCTTTGCATATATGTTTTGCAATGTCAATATCTTCACCACTATTCACCAAAAAGGATAGTTGGGCCATTTGGCAATCACACCAGAAACCGTCTTCGGTGTCCTTTGCATGCTTGGTAGCCTCTTTCATTGAGAGAAGGGATTCTTTCTGATTGTCAAGGGTATCTCCCAGCCTATGAAGACAGAGCGCAGTCAAATACTCCTTGAGTAAAAGAAGTCGTAAAGTTGGAACAGAATCCATGCTCTCCAGTAATCCAATACTCTTTTTGTAATCTAGATCACTCATGGTGCTATAAACGTGGCATAACTTGTGCCAATAATCCAGCAGCCCGCATTGTCGGCTTAGTGATTCAATTTTGTTCTCTATATCTATGCTATGGGAAATCCCTTCTTGTATAATCGCGTTGTATGCAAAATAATACAGTTCACAAGACTCATATATATCCCCTGCTTCTTCCAAATAATGTGCACGTGTAGCGTAATCATATGGATTAAAGTAGTAAATTGCTCGTTCTATTTTGCGACAGATTTCACATTTTCTTTTTTCTTCACAAGCATAAAAGAAATTCCAAATTTCACGATAGACAAACCTGCCAATATTGGGAGTGCACGTTGTAAAGAATTCATGGCCACTTTTTTTCAAAGCTTTATCACAAGTCGAAGAATCAACAATATGCTTTAGTAAAGGAATGTAAAAAGATTTCCCAATATTAGCAGCACATTCTAGGACCTGTTGTAATGCGACTCCTTGAGTACCCATACGAAAAATTCGATCCGATAAGGTTGCGTCTATTAAGTCATGTGCAGAACTATCAAGTTTGACTTTCTCCTCTGAGACCAGATATCGTAATAAAGTATCTATAATTGATAATCGTCCCCCTGATAAATAAAATAATTTTGTCTGTTCTTCTATTGTAAGCTGCAATTCCGGTGTGAGTTCTGCGACAATTTCTGGCATATCCTGTTGGCCGAAATTAGTCAGAGAGATATCTATGTGCTCTAATTGCGCTATTTCCCGAAACGCAGTCGGATGAGTATCATCTTCGCACACAAATAGAAACTTCGCATTTTTCAAATAAGGAAAATCGTCATTTAGCAGACCAGAGACTAATAAAGCTGTAAGGCTTTTTGAACATCTATCGAAAAAAGGGTATCCATAAAGCAGAAAGATCGGTATATTCCCATTAGCGGCGCATTCCATCTGAATCAGCAAGTCGGACTCAATGCTGGTCAACAAGGTAGAATGATGATGTTCGTTTGAAATTCTTTCTATAATAGCCGCTATAGTGTCAGATTTTGTGAGATCCTTTACAATGTTGGGCAAGAGGGATGTACCTTTAGGGTTTTGACCCAACATCTGATTTACCGCATATGAAAATGGCAAAAGAGGATATGAGGGATATGGTGCAGAAGCATTAATATCAAAAAGTGCATACTCATTTTCAGTCAAATATGTAGAGAACGATGTCAAGACATGGAAAGGGGATTCAAAATCTCGGGTATGTATAAACAGCACTTTGGAATCACTTGTAAGGGCGATACATAACTTTTCAAAATCACCTTTTTGCCAAGAAAACATATTGTCAGCCATAATAAAACTCCTCTCTATACACGGGTACAAGTTTTACTCTAGTCTTAAACAAAATAAAAGTTTTGATATGCAGGATAATTGGGTATTATCCATATAAAAGTACCGGCCACTTTGCAGTGACCGGTACTTTTATATTTGCATCTGATTGCGAGGGTGGCACTTCGAGAGTATTGCAAACTGTTTTTCCGTTGTTGCATCCACATAGATTTGTGTTGTGGTGATGGAACTATGCCCCAACATCTTTTGAATATACCTAATATCCGCATTCGCCTCTAATAAAGCAGTCGCAAAGGAATGGCGAAACATGTGAGGCGTGATATGAGTATGAAGGCCTGCGCGCTTTTCAAAGCTTTTCAAAACAGATCTAACCGACTGGTCTGATAAAGCAGCTCCATCCCGGTTTATTAAAAGAGTTTTTGTCTGTGAATCAGTTAGCTCACGGTACTCGCGAAGTAAATTTAATATACCTTCATTCTCCACTCTTATAATACGCTCCTTGGCGCCTTTCCCCCAAATAATCATGACTCCATTATTAAGGTCTATGTCTTCGGGAGCAAGGCGGCAAAGTTCGCTAACCCGCATTCCGGTAGAGAAAAGCAGTTCGATAATAATTGCATTACGGAGTGCCTTCTTCCGAGCATTTGCGCTTGACCTCGATATATCGTTGTGTGCAATACGAAGTATTTTCTCTATGGCAGGAATAGGTATCGTTCTTGGTAATACCTTTGGCTCTTTAAGGCGAAGCCTAAGCTTAATAAAAGGATTTTCTTCAAGGAGATGTTCATCCAACAGATAGCTTACAAATCCTCGTAGCGAAGCAAGCTTACGCTTTACTGTTTTCGGCGCATAAGACAAGCTTGCTGCTTCCAAATATTGTAAGATACTGAATCGAGATAAAGGGTGCTCTGCCATATTCACAAACGCGGCATATTGCTTAAGGTCAATGCGGTATGCTTTTAAGGTTTTCGGATCAAGGCTGCGCTGGATCCTGCAGCTAGCTAAATAATTATCAATTTCCTTTGTTAAGACATACATATATGTTGCTCCTTTTTGAGAATTACTCAATCATTATTCCAGAAGCAACTCTTTCTGTCGAGAGGGCAAGAGCAGTTCTTGCAAGGCTTATATTATATAACCGACAAATCCCTTTGAGTATGGAGTACCGCAGAGATTTGTCGGCTATTTTGACCGCTTATATAATTATGCTTCAGTTAAAGTGACCGCTTCTTTTGTAACTGGAATTCTCACCCATATTAGCCGAATCTTGCAATTCCGTCCCCGCCTGGTATTTCTTCCAGTCGAAGGCTGTTGTCCTCTACTTTCATTTCCTCATAACCTGTAATCCTTATACTTCTTCCGATTCCATCGTTGAAATTAAGGCAGTTTTGCTTTAATGCCTTTGCAAAATCTGAAAGGACATATTCATCACTTAGCATATCCCTCTTTACAAGCAATCCATACTGGCATAGTGCAAACACCATTGCGGAATTTGGAAGAATCTCTAATTCAGCAGTCCCTTCAAGATACTCCAATTCCTTCGGAGTACACATAACAATAAATTTGCTCAACTTGAAGAATAATTCAGGCTGAAGATCTGTAAGCAAAAAGCACCGCGTCAAATTCGCAAAGCGATCCACCTTTTCATCATCATCAATCTTATCAATTGTGTAGATCAGTTTTTTCACAAATTCCGTATACTTACTATTATCACCATTAAACCTTGCCGCCAGTTTTACCTGCTCGTCATAATTTGAAAACGTCCCCTGCAAAAATCTCCCCATCTTATTCCAAAATATGACGGTCGGAAAGTGAAATACCAGCTTTTTGACATCCTGTATGCTCACTATGCCCACAACAGGATCCGCAGAAATTACACAACTAATCAGTCCCCAGAATGCATCCCCTGCGTATTCTTTCAGGTCTTCATCCGATATAATGCTTTTCAGTTTCGCTATCTGGTTATCCAGCATTTTAACTTGCCCCTCCTTTTGATGTGTTTTTCCCTTCTACTCTGCCTTGCTGATACTGTATATTGAATCTCGAAACGCATGTAAGAAAAACAAGACACAGTTCCTGAAATAGATCTTCATCAAATATGCCACCTACTAATGCTTCTTTGCATAGTAGAGGACGGTACATATTCAGCAGCTCCTCCGTTGCCTGTGGATCGCCACTCTTTGCCTTCACAAGCATCTCGACAAACTCAGTCATCTTGCTTATCCTCCACTCCCATTGCACAGCGCAGTCTTTTGATCGTTCTGTGATATGACATAACAACTGTTCCATATGGCAGATTTAATTCTGCGGCGATCTCCCCAAAAGCTTTTTCACTAAGCACACGTGAAAACAGGATGTATCGTTCTCTGGGTTTCATTTGATGTAAAGCGTTCCAAAGCCGGCTATCTCCGATTTGCTGCATGGGATCCGCCAGTGCCTTAGAGCCAAACTCCATCGGCCCCACTTGTGGAAGCTCAGTTCCGCTCGGTAGCTCTTGGTTTCTGATTTTAGTTACTCTCTTCAAATAGCTGGAACGATAGTTGCGAACAGCAATCACAAGATACGCTGTAAACTGATTCTGTTCATCGTTCGATTGGTGCTTCTGGTTTTTTCCCCACATAAAGCAGGCCTCCTTTAGACATTTGATAGAGAGAAAATGTCTAAAGGGGGCAACCGTCTGTTCGCAACAGTTTGCGGGAAGTACAGAGATCAATAATCTACCGCCGCCGTACTTCCCGCACTACTTTATACAATTTTAGTAGCTCACTACGCTACTATATGCATAGTAACTCTGCAGCAAGCTTCCGTTTGATTTAATCTGGGCTGTTACAACCGCTTGGTAATCATGCCCAGATGTAACATAGCAAGACCGCTCAATTCGATTGGCACCAACATCTGCCGAGAGCGACCATGTCTTAATTGTCGTGCCATCCCGTTTCAATGAAATAATAATCGTTACATCATATTCACCATCATTATATACGCGCGCATTGCAGGTTGCTTCACCAGTCGAAGAAATACTAAGTTTTGATGCAATATTAGTAATTCCAATATATTGCGGTTTGATTTCTTCACGCTGGGAAGCAACTGCAGGCAAGGCCGTTGAAAGCACAACTACCAGTGCCAAGACGAATGATAGTACCTTTTTAACGTTTCTTTTCATACTTCCTCCTAATATGCTTCTTTAGCAAAATGTGATAAGGTAACACCATTTTTTAAAAAATGTAACACTTAAAAAATTTGTAGTTCCTGAGCAACTTTCAAAACCTCTTCTGCTGATAAATTTGAAGCCAATATGTAACAACACCACTCTTTATTTTCAAACAGTTGCCAGACAATTTGAATCGTGCCATTTTCTTCTACAAGTAGTGCACGATGACCTTGAATTTCTACCGATTGCCCAGCAGCATCCTCCGTATCAATTCCCATGCCAGCATTACGCATATCCATAATTTCAACAGAAATTACACCATCTTCTGTATTCGCATATTCATACCAACCTCCAAATGTATCCTCACCCTGCTCCATCAATTCAAATCCCTCCGGCAGCCAGCCCGCGGTAATCTGAGGGACTGCGCTGCTCGCATTAGATGACTTATCCTCCGGCACGAATTTGATCTCCGTTCTGTCATCAAAAACTTCCATGACAAAATTCAGCGTCTTGACCCGAAAATCTTCAGATGCCGCAAAGGCCGTCGTAAACAGCAACATTCCCATCAAGGCAACAACGGCAACTTTGGTTACAACTCTTCCAAAGCCCTTACCAAATCTTTTGAGATCTTTTTCGGCAGTTTTGCGGGCAATCACTCGCTGACACCGTTGGCTTACCTCTTTAGGAATCACTAACTCACCGCTCTCCTTCAAACGCTGATTTTCCTCTATCGCCTTCTGGCCTTCTACTTCAGCTACTTCATCCATAATGAGCGCAAACAGTGCGTCTTCATACTGTTCCATCAACATCTCACGTCTCGTCATTTCAATTCCACTCCCTTTTTACTAATTACATTGAAAGCACTTTTTCGGGCTCTGGTCATTTTCATCCTGATACTTGTTGGCTTGCATCGAAACATCTGTGCCAGCTCTGCATCCGACATTCCCAGAAGATAGCGTCCCTCCAACAGGACTCGATCCGCTTCGGGGACATCTTTCCATGCTTTGACCAATTTCTCCCGGTTCTCTGCTATAATCATCAATTCATCAAGCGAAAAACTCGAAGGTACCTTTTCGCCCAGCAACACTTCGTCAAACTCTTCCGTCTTTGCCCAATGCCGCTTCAATTTATTCATATAATTAAATGCGGTGTTTCTAACTGTTAAGACAACATAGGCAGTCAAAGTGCAACACTCCAGCTTTTGGAGCGTTGCAACTTTTCCCATTAATTTTACCACGCTCTCTTGGACTACTTCTTCTGCATCATGCAGACCGGGAACAATCTTTAAGGCTATAGAAAAAAGTAGTTTTTCATTATTCACATATAGATTATGAATGAATTCACGGTCGTTAGGATCCGCCATAGTGGACAAGATAATTGGAAGCATTCTGATACCTTCTTTGTTCTATATATAGATATAAACTGGTATAAAGGGCAACTGCAACAACAAAAGTGATGGTGCAGGACGGCGCAGCCATTTTAAGTGATGCAAAAACAATTTTAACAATATTATTTTGTTTTTTCAACACAAAGAATTTATATATACCATATTCCTGTCAAGAAGATTGTTACATATAAAATTGCACTTTAGAAACTATCAAAATACGCCCATCACATACTAACATACGCAGCAAGCCTCCCGGTTCATGGAAACCGGGAGGCTTGCTTGTTTTCAGAACTGCTTAAATGGAAGAAAGCAAAGGCGCCGTAATACGGCTATAGGGTGGAAAAGGCTTCAGGTATACCGTTTAAGCTGCGGGTAAAACGGAACGTGGTAAAATACAACTAGGCCCGCGAGTTCATTGTTGTCGCTTGCTCTCTTTTGCATTCTTCAGCTCGCTGCGCAGTTGCTTTCGTTTTGCCTTGCGCCGCTGCTTGCCACGGCTGATCCGCAGCTGGCGGAAGGCATCGAAATCATAAAACACTTCCAAAAACAGGAACCTGCGTTTGTCTGCCTAAAATGCGCTAACACCTATTCAAAGTATTCGCAGAGCAAAGAAGTATTTGAAACATTTAAATTTCAGTATAGGACTCGTAACACTACCCCTTCTTAAATACCCATGACGTAAACAAAAAAAACGTCGCATTCGCTATTATCAGGCAGCTGTGAAGGAAAACTAATCCACGCATAGTTGCTTCGTCATAATTAGTGACAATAGAAATCACGATATTTGTTGGGCCAAGAATCAAAAAGAAAAACGATAGAAGCAATTCAAAATGATATGCTCCCTTTATGAGAGACAGTGAAAAAACAAACTGTCATCATGAAGGGA
>OIXH01003430.1_pt1 | contig 14052 bp, 16 predicted proteins | sample 1587741 | NCBI WGS metagenome assembly OIXH01 (sample SAMEA3888916, study PRJEB22519) | human gut metagenome | biome: human gut; feature: human-associated habitat; material: faeces | place: Denmark | collected 2011 | reverse complement strand
TTATCTCAGATAGTAAATAACCATATCAGAGTTGTAATAGATGAAATAAAGGAGGATTCAAAATGATTAAGGATTTAGAGGAAAAGAAAAAGATAATTGAAGTATTAACGGTTTCTATGTGTTCTGCACCTCCGATACCGAGCAAAGAATTTATATTACTTCAATGGTATAAAAAATGGGGGGATTTTAGTATAGAAACCAAAAAGAATATGCGTTTGAGGCTGTATAAGGGACATTTAGTTAAATCTACAACACAAGCAAAATTAGAAGAAAATAATTTTGTATGGGAATATCCTGAACTTGATAATATATTGCAAGATGTTGTAAAAGAATATGAAAGTAAATATGTTATAAAGAACTGTCACAAAACTACATTTAGAAAAAATATGGAAGTTTTTGTTAAAGATTTAGAAGCATACAGAACGTTATGTGTAGATAGTCTTAATGCAATATTAGAGGAACGTGGAAGTAAGTATGTTGCTATAAATACAAGTTCATATTTGAAGCGTTATAAGAGTGGCAAGCTAACAAAAGGATTACTTGATCTTGCTAAATATTCTTTAATTTATGACAATAAGAAACTTTATAGCGGTACATATGATGATGTATTGTGGTTTCTTGGAAAAAATGACAGGTAAATTGTAATCGGCAGACATACACTGATTCAAAATAAATGTATGGATATTTCCCAACAGACAGGAAGTAAAAGAAAGTCTGTATCAGAGATCAAGAATATCTTGTGAGGTTCGGTTGAACCTATCATTTGTGCGATTCGGTACATTTTTCAATATGAGAAATTGAATAACATAACTGCTGCACATAGCAGTCTGTTTAAGGTGTGTCATTTATGACATGCCTTTTTCTTGACTTCTGATTTGATAAAAAGGAGGACTATGATTAGTGAAGATAAAGAAACAAAAATATGCAAGAAATGTGGGAGGGAACTTCCATTAGATAAATTTGGAATAAACCATAATTATACAAGAAGCATGTGTAAAGAGTGCTTCAACGAAGAAATGCGAGAAAAGCGTTATCAACAAAGATTATCAGATGGCATAGAAACATATCATAAAGATAAGTCGATGAAGATACAGAGGAAATATAAGAAACCATACCATTTTCAGATATTGTATAGGTCGGAATCTGGTATTGATACTATTGCAAAAGATGAAGTATTTGTGCGTTTATTTGACTATAAATCTGTATGGACTTCCAATTATGGCAGGATAATTCAGAAGATGGATGATGGCACATATCAGCTTGTAAAAGGTGTATATTCAAGAACAACAAAGAAATTGACCTACACATTAGACAGGAATGTTTATTTCAAGTCTAAGAACAGATGGGGATATAGAAAGGAGAAAGTAACTGCCAGTAGCCTTGTAATTCAGATGTTTGTTGTAAATTATGATATGAAAAACAATACAATGGTATGGCATAAGAACAATGATATGAAGGATAATTACTACAAGCATTTATTCCCAGTCACAGATAAACAATACAATGAGATTTTGAGGGTACATGAACAGGACGGAACAATCACAGATAAACAGATTATGGAGATTGTCAATGCGGTAGAGTTTAAACCCGATGATTGGAAGCCTTGGTACAATAAAAGAACTTATGAAGGTGTAGGTTATGTAGGAGGAGATATTGATTATGAATCATACTCATTTATCAAGTGGAAGAATATGATCCAGAGGTGCTACAGTGATGTTGTGCATAAATTAAAGCCTTATTACATGGATAAGGAAGTTTGTATTGAATGGCAGAACTACCAAAATTTCAAGATATGGTTTGATGCACATTACATTCCTGGAACTAAGGTTGATCTTGACAAAGATCTGCTTTATAAGGATGGCAATATATACAGTCCAGAAACTTGTGCATTTATGACGCATTTCTTGAACACAGTATTTGAGGATAGGGGAATTGAAAGCAATATCAAACAGAATGATGATGGTACATATTCAGTATCAATGATAGTTCTTAATAAGAAGATGGATATAGGTATATTTGATTCAGAAGAAGAAGCACAAACTGGATTTATAGATGGTAAGATTGATTATATATGTGACCTTGCAGAAAAGTGTAAGGACAAAGTGCCAGATTATGTGTATGAAGGTATGCTGAATTATAAGATTGAAATTGACTAATAATTGGAGGTGGCAGATTTAGTTCTGCTGCCTCTTTGCAGTTTATAAGGAGAAAAAAGGAATTATGGCTTATATAAAGGTCAAAGACAGAAGAAGATTTGAACGAAAAGAGTTTAGAGATTATTACATAAAGTTATATAATATAGATTTGCTTGGTACTGATGAAGGGTTTGATGAGGCATATTGGATATTAGATTATCTGATATGCCCTATTTTTTTATCATTTTTGAAGGCAGATATGGTAAAATGTATTATATGATAAAAATAATATAGGAGAAATTTTATGAGTGTGATATTAGGTTATAAATCAGAAAACAAGATATATCTTGCTGCTGATAACAGAGTAACAGACAAGAAAGACGGTTCATATTCTGATAAATATAGAAAATTGATTAAGATTAATAATCATCTTGCAATGGTTTGTTCTGGAAGTAGACTTGCACAAGATAAATTTGCTGATTTTATAAAAGGAAAGCAAACAAAAGAATGGACAATAGACGATTTAAAATTTTATTTGAATATATTGTGCTATTCATTGAATTTATATAATAGCCCAGCTATAGACAACATGGGAGTATATTTTATTGCTGGTGGGTTAAATGAAAATAATCAAATGGAATTATGGTCTACGTCATGGAATCATAAAAAATATAGTGGTAAAAGTGTAGAAATGGCATTATATCCACCAGAGGATGTTGATATGCAAACTTGTTGTTGTATTTATATTCGTAATATCCATGAATCATTTTCAAACTTCATGGAGAAAACTATAAAAGAAATATCACAAAAAGGGAAAATGGTTAGTCTTTCAGGTGATATTTGGACTTATGATATTCATACTGATAAAAGTTCGGTGAAACATTTTAAATAGCTAAGGATATTACTTCACTAATTGCCCACGCAGCAGCCATACTACCAAGAGTAGCTATAAATTTTTTTCCGATTGTGGTAGCAGTAGTAGTAGCTCTTTGGAAGAATGTCATGTTGTTGGCTGAGTTTTTGAGATGTAACTGATAGTTCTCTAAAGTCTTTTCAGAATATTTTGTATCTGTTAAGAACTTAATGAGAGATTCATCCGTCATTTCTACAGAGTTGCAATATCCTTTCCAATCTGTTACTTTTAATTTACCACTATCAAGTTCTTTAAATAAAAATTTTGCATCTTTTGAAACTTTTGGAATATCCTTTTTTAGTGTTGATAACCATGTAGTCCAACTATCATTTTCAGAATTATATTGTACTGCCTTAATAACTCTGCTATAATTTAATATGACAAATGCTTCTGACATTATCATAAAGAAGGAGGTTTATGGTTATGCAACCAACAGATTATGTTAAATTTTGTCCAGTTTGCAATGAAACTAAACAGAATACTTCATTATGTTTTAATAATGAAAGATTTAGAGAATTTACAAAAGGGTATTTTTATTTATTTGAACCAAAAGAGGATACAAAAATATGTCCTTGTTGTGAAAAGGGAGTATTAGAAGATTCATCATTAACTTTTGAAGAATTCAAGATTATTGACAATGTTTCTGACTCCGACCGTCAATTTCTCGAAGCCATGATAGAACTCAAAAAGAATAATCCAATCGAATACCAACTCAAAATGAGTCAGTTCAAGACTAATTTGAAACAACAGGAGAGCAGTAAGAAAGTAGAAGAAGATAACAAACCTAAGTGTCCTACATGCGGTAGTACCAACATAGAAAAGATTTCTCTCGGCAAAAAAGCTGTAGGTGGAGCATTGTTTGGTATATTTAGTTCCGATGTTAGGAAGAGTATGCATTGTAAGAATTGCGGATATAAGTGGTAGAATTAGAAGAAAAGAATAGTTAGAGACTTATCAAAAGATGAGTCTTTTTATTTTTTGTATAAAAGTAAAATATTGTATTTATTTCCACCACAGTTTACAATACCCCCAGTATGTGCTAGGTACTTAAATCCCTGTGGCTTAAGTGTACCCTCTCCCTGTTATATGCTATTATCCTTTGCAAAAATAAGAGATTTTGAGGTCAAATCGGCTTTGTAATTGCGTAGCTGATTAAGTTTACCTATGATGTATTATGATGCGGATTTGGTGCGATTTCTATTGATTTTCCCTAAGGATATTGGGTTGTTTTTGTGAGGGACTGCATTTGGATTACCTTAAAATATCGTAAGTGTGTACATATAGGTGGTTATAGGAATTTTACTGTGGAAAATATCGGTAAGGTGAAAATCGTCAGTCGGTATGTGTAACAACCAACTATAGGACGGGAGAGAAAAATAAAGTCTTTTTGTGGTTTTTACTACCCCTGACACGCTATATTATACTAAAAATTAAATCAAGTTCGATAGTGTAAAAAACAGTAGTAACATGCGAATACATCTACTATGAGTTATTCAAATAATATCAAACTTTATCTGCTTTGTCAAGAAATTATTTCATCTTTGAGCGTATTCTCTGTATGGCATTATCGATTGATTTCGGTTTCTTATCCATTCTTTCAGCTATCTCTATATAATCTGCTCCGTCTATATACATTTTTAATACTTCGTATTCAAATGCACTTAATTCTTTCTCTAACATATGCTCAATATGAAGAACATTTTCCCTGTCAATATATAAATCTTCCGGATTCCTGTGATTAACATTCTGTTTATCCATATATAATTCGTTCGTAACATTGTCATTTAAAAAATTTAACAGAGGAAATGAAATATAACTATTTAACGGACTGTGCTTTTTACGGTTTGAAGCATTTATGGCTGAATAAATCTGTCTGTCAATGCAGAGATTGGCAAATGTCAGAAATGACGCTTCTTTTCTGACATCATAATCTCTTACAGCTTTATACAGGCCTATCATTCCCTCCTGAATCAGGTCATCCGTATCGCCACCGACTAAGAACATTGTTCTGGCTTTACGTCTTACCAGACCTTTATATTTATCAAGAAGATAATCTATAACCTCATCCTTACCATCTCTTGATAACTCTATGAGTTTCTCGTCCGTCATAACCGAATAATCCATTTCCGTCTCCATTCTGCCACTTATTAAAATTATAACATTCTCTGTCTTACAATTTCATATGCAAGTACGCCTGCTGCTACTGATGCATTTAATGAATCTATATCACCTTTCATAGGAATTGTTGCAGTAAAATCACATTTTTCCTTTACAAGACGACTTACACCCTCACCTTCATTGCCAATCACTAAGCCTATCGGCCCTTTAAGGTCAAGATTATACATTAATTCTCCGTCCATATCTGCACATACGAACCACATTCCTTCTTTCTTAAGTTCCTCGATAGTATTAGAAATGTTGGTAACTTTAGCTACAGGTGTGTAGTTAATTGCTCCTGCCGAAGTTCTTGCAACTGTTGCTGTAAGTCCTACTGCTCTTCTCTTAGGTATAATTATGCCATGAGCTCCTGCTAAATTAGCTGTTCTTATAATAGCTCCAAGATTATGTGGATCTTCTATATTGTCTAGAATAAATATAAATGGTGCTTCGCCTTTCTCTTTGGCATTATCAAGGATATCTTCTACTGTCGCATATTCATAAGCGGCCGCTATCGCAATTACACCCTGATGTTTGCCAGTATGCGACATCTGATCTAATCTTTCTTTTACCACATAACTGATAATTGTATTATGTTTTCTCGCTTCTCTTGTAATTGTATTAATCGGGCCATCATGACATCCGTCAAGTATAAACACTTTATCAATAGTTTTTCCTGCTCTGAAAGCCTCAATTACAGCATTTCTGCCCTCTATTGTAAGTTCTTCGTATCTCACACTTTCTCCATTCTGCAGGCACATTCTTCTCCATTCCTGCTATTTTTCATTCTTCTCTAAATAATCAAGTCCGCTTTTCATAAGCTCTAACATTCTGTCTGTTTCATTATTAAGATACAGATAGCCCATAAGAGCCTCAAAACCGGTCGCTTTCTTATAATCTGATATGGTTGCATTTTTAGCCATCGTTACTGACTTTGCATTTCTTCCACGCTTATATATCCTTATTTCTTCATCGGTTAATTTATCCATTAACGACATAATTATCACTGCCTGGGAATGTGCATTAACATAACTGCTGCTCTTCTTATGAAGCTTGTTAACCTGGGTATTACCCTTAGTTACTACACAGGTTCTTACAATAATCTCATAGATAGAATCACCGATATATGCTAATACTAAAGGTGAATAATCGACTAAATCAATATCTCTTATGCCCATTCCTTTTTTAATTATACCGAATAATTCTAAACTCTCTTCCATTTTACGCCTTCTCTTGTATCCTCTAACACAATACCTTTATCAAGAAGTAATGCTCTTATCTCATCTGCTCTTGCGAAATTCTTCTCTTTACGTGCAGTCTGACGTTCTTCAATAAGTTTTTCTATTTCATCATCAATGCTTTCTTCTTTTTCGGCAATTATGCCCAGTACATCTGATAATGTAACAATTAATTCTTTTAATTTCTTTGCATACTCTTTAGATGAATTCTCGTTAATTGTAGTATTTGCAAATTTAACAAGCTCAAATATTGCTGAAATTGCATCTGCTGTATTGAAATCATCTTCCATGGCTTTTTTGAATTTCTCTGTAAATTCATCTGCCTTAGTGATATTTTCCTCTTCCTTAGGAGTAATGCTTTCAAGTGAAAGATTTTCTTCCATATGCTTTAAGTTACTTACTGCTGTAAGAATTCTTTCTAATCCGTTCTTAGCAGCTTCCATAAGTTCTGCACTAAAGTTAATAGGACTTCTGTAGTGAGCACTTAACATAAAGAATCTTAATACCTGTAAATCATATTTCTTGCTTATATCTCTTACTGTGAAGAAATTACCAAGTGATTTTGACATTTTCTTATTATCAATATTTAAGAAACCATTATGCATCCAATATCTTGAAAATTCAACACCATTAGCTGCCTCACTCTGTGCAATTTCATTTTCATGATGAGGGAAGATTAAATCTTCTCCACCTGCATGGATATCTATCTGGTCTCCAAGATATTTTTTAGACATAACTGAGCACTCTATATGCCAGCCTGGTCTGCCCTCGCTCCATGGTGATTCCCAATATGGTTCTCCATCTTTCTTAGGTTTCCATAATACAAAATCAAGCGGATCTTCCTTATTCTCTTCACCTGCAACTTTTATCTCTCTGTGGCCTGCCTCCAGATCATCTATATTTTTCTTAGAAAGCTTACCATAATCTTTGAACTTTCTTGTTCTGTAATAGACTGTTCCGTTTGAGTCATAAGCATATCCTTTTTCAATAAGTTTGCTTATCATCTCAATCATTCCCTGAATTTCTTCTGTTGCAAGCGGATGCTTTGTTGCCTCTTTAACATTTAATGCTTTCATATCTTTTTTGCATTCAGCAATATATCTCTTAGATATCTCATCAGCAGTAACATTTTCTTCAATTGCCGTTTTAATTATCTTATCATCTACGTCTGTGAAGTTTGTTACATAATTTACCTGATATCCTGCATATTCCATATATCTTCTGACTGTATCAAATACAATCATAGGTCTTGCATTACCAATATGAATAAGGTTATATACTGTCGGACCACATACATACATTCTGACTTTTCCCTCTTCTATCGGTACAAATTCTTCTTTTCGTCTTGTCAATGTATTATAAATTTTCATTCTGATTAGAACTCCTTTCGCCTCTATTTCACAATAATGTATAGATTATCACATTAATTATTTCCTTGCAACACACTTATTCATATTAATTGTGTATTGCATTTTTTAATTTCAGATTGTATTTTATGAATTTTTATTCAATTTTTATTTATATTTGTATATCAATCATATACCGGATTTATTTTCTATTAAATTTATTGTCCAATATTATATTGTCTATCTGGCTGTACAACTTCCACAGCCACCACAGTTAAGTGCTCCATAAGACTGCTCTGTTGCAAGGCTTATTGATGCAATTGCCTGTGATGATATTCCCTCGCCATTTCCGGTAAAACCAAGTCCCTCTTCTGTTGTTGCCTTAACATTTATAAGATTTTCATCAATTTTAAGTGCATTTGCAATATTTTTAATCATCTGTTCTCTGTAAGGACCTACCTTTGGTCTTTGTGCTATAACTGTTGCATCAATATTATTTATCACGTAGAGATGCTCATCTAATAATTTTCCAACCTCTTCTAATAATTTAATACTTGATATTCCCTTATATTTTTCATCTGAATCAGGGAAATGCTTACCAATGTCTCCAAGTGCAGCTGCACCTAATAACGCATCCATTATGGCATGTAATAGCACATCTGCATCTGAATGTCCGAGCAGACCTTTTTCATAAGGTATCTCTACTCCACCAAGTATAAGTTTTCTATCTTCAACTAATCTATGAACATCATATCCTAAACCAACTCGCATATATCCTCCGTTCTGAAGCAACTTTTATACTTCTTTAATATGTAATTATATATTTCATTTAAGTAATTTTCTATCGAATAATATATCATATAATTTATAAATAAGAAAGCTACTTTATATTTTTACATAATATTATACAAAAAAACCGGAACAATAAGTTCCGGTTTAAATTCAGTAGCGGAAAAGGGATTTGAACCCATGACACCACGGGTATGAACCGTGTGCTCTAGCCAACTGAGCTATTCCGCCATATATGTCAGATACATTCTAAAAGTGATGGGACCTACAGGGCTCGAACCTGTGACCCTCTGCTTGTAAGGCAGATGCTCTCCCAGCTGAGCTAAGATCCCGTTGCCTTATCCTGTATCGAACTTGCTAGGATAGTATAACCATTTTAGAGATATTTGTCAATAACTTTTTTAAATTTTTTATTTTTTTTGTATTTTTCTGTTTTTACTTCAAATCTTCTTTCATAATCACTTCAAAACTAATAACTCCAATGACCAATTCTACTACCATTATAAGCAGATATATCCATATATTTCTATTTAAAAAGCTTGAGATGCCAAAGTAACTTGATATTACCGCAACTATATTTGCACACGCATGAATAATTATCGGTGCCAGAATACATTTATATCTCATATATACACATATAAGTATAAGCGATAATAGAAATGTATATGTTCCCTGCAACAGATTATAATGGAATACTCCAAATACAAGTGATGCTACAAATATTGCATATTTCGCATCGATAACCTTTGTTAATCCATTAAACAAAAGTCCTCTGTAGATTAATTCTTCTGCTATCGGAACCACAATTCCAAGTGACACAATCTGTAATATAATATTTCCTGATAATAACGCATTACTGGTATTCTCATAATTGCCTATTATATTATCAAGCGGAAGCATTGATACGAATCTCGAAAGGCCTACGCTTCCAATTGCTCCGATTATTACAAGATTGAAATAATCGTTTACTTTAAGACTTGTAAATACTTTAGATAACTTATAAGCTTCATAAGTATTTTTATGTCTGAAATAATAATATCCAAAAATAAATATTGCTATTGTTGCTGAAATAAATGTAATCAGATATGAATATTTATCAAGATTATTCGTTATATTATCCATAAATTTATATGATGATATAAAACCGTTACTGTTAGATGTGCTTTTCGCCTGTCTGACAAATATTATTATATCTGCTACCACTTCAACAAACATTGTTATAAATAAATATATTATCGGTGGACAAAATGCCATAATTATATTTTTAAATCTGATATCTTTTTCGTTCACATTTTTCTCCAATTATTTTTATTATTCTTTGTTTGAACTTAATATATTAAATAATACTTCATTCGATATATTTTTTCAATATTATTTGATTTTTAAATAATGCAATGTTATAATCTCTATGTTTTGTTTAATATTACAAAAGAAATGAGGATTATTATGAACAATAATAAACTATCAGATTTTAAATATGGTTTTAAAAAAGGTATTCCTATTGCCATGGGATATATACCGGTGTCTTTTTCATTTGGTTTTATGGCTGTAAATGGAGGGCTCCCTATCTGGTTAGCAGTCCTGATTTCGGTAACAAACCTCACAAGTTCAGGTCAGCTTGCTGGAACTAATCTGATTATTCATGGTGGAACCTTATTAGAAATCACACTTAATACATTTATTATTAATCTGCGATATTTTCTGATGTCACTCTCTCTTTCACAGAAAGTCGAGAAAAAAACTTCAATATTACATAGGCTTATTTTTAGTTTTGGTATAACTGATGAGACTTTTGCCCTTGCTGCCACTGAACCTAAGGCATTATCAGCTTCATATATGTATGGACTTATTACAGGACCATTTTGGGGCTGGACATTAGGAACACTCTTAGGTGCATGTGCATCAAGTCTTCTTCCTCCAAGTCTTAAGGGTGCTATGGGAATTGCATTATATGCTATGTTCATCGCTATAATAATTCCACCATCTAAGAAATCAAAACCGGTATTAACAATTGTCATAATGTCAATTGCAATTGTATGTATTATAAGATACATTCCTATATTCAGCTTTATTTCCTATGGTTTCAGCATTATTATTGCAACAGTCATATCTTCTGCTATCGGAGCATTTTTATTTCCGGTTTCCGAAGAAAATACAAGGTAATGCATATATAAAATTGATACAATCATTGAATTAATACAAATATAAATTAACGCAAATCAAATATATAACAAGTATAAATTATAACAGATTATTTTTATTTCTAACGAAAGGATATATATATTACACATATTTAGTAATATACTTAGGGTGATAAAATGACAAGAACACTGATTGCCGTCGGATTAATGGCTTTAGTAACATATTTACCAAGGGTTCTTCCAATGGCTGTTTTTAGAAAAGAAATTAAATCAACATATTTAAAATCATTTTTATATTATGTACCATATGCAGTATTAGCAGCACTTACATTTCCTGATATCTTCACATCTACTAATTCCGTTGCAAGCTCTATCTGTGGTACTGTTGTGGCATTATTCTTAGCTTATAAAGAGAAAAGTCTTGTTGTCGTTGCAGTATTCTCAATGCTTGCTGTATATTTAAGCCAGTTAGCATTTACATATATTTTCTAAACTATATAAAAACACACTATGGCAGGTGCTTATGCAACCTGCCATATGTATGTAAATTCTTATTTAATTTTTTAATTCTGTTAATTAAATCTGATTCTCTCTTAAGAACTTGTCGATAGCCATTATCTCAACACGAATATTTCTCATATGTTCAATATGTTTCTGGAAGTTACCTTTATCACCTAATAAGTTAAGTGCCTTAGAATTATCTCCTGTGTCAACAAGCGGAATAGTATTGAACTGGTTATTTTCAATATATTCAGCTGCTTTCTTCATCTCTTCAACAAGACTATTCTTATATGTTACGATTTCTTCTTCTAATCTAATCTTACGCTCTTCTTCTTTCTTAATCTTCATCTTAATAAGAACAGCGGCTGTATCAAGAATTACATCGTTAGCATTGAATGGATAAACTAAAACATTAGGTTTCTTAATCTTAATAAGCTGCTGACCCTTTTCATAGTCAATTCCTGCATTCTTCATAAATGCTGTAATCTCTGGGTCAACTTTTGGATATGTAAATTCTTCACCTTCTAAGTAATAGATTCCACTCTGGTTACTCATCACACCGGTATCAGTATCCATATCATATGTTCTAAATCCGATTATTCTAATATCACGAGCCGGATCATCCATTGCTAATACCTTTTCCATAATCATTTCAGGATTCTTATCCTCAATAGGCTGTGTATTATTAATAATACCAAATCCAATATTTAGAATCTGTACAAAACTTTTTACCATCTACATGTATCCCCATTTCTATAGTATTTTTTTATAAAAAAGAACGATTAAGATAAGTGTCCTAAATACAAACAAATATCCTGCAATTGCCAATAATGGCTTAACTATTCACGAACTTTTCTATACATAAATAATATAGTACACACCCGCCTTTATGTCAACGAATTTTTTCCTGTTTTTATATAATTTACACAAAAATCATATTGATTTAATAGCATTTTCTAAATAAAATACTAAATATTTTTTATATTTTGTATTTTATTGTTTATTATTTTCATATTTTGTTATATAATAGATAAAGTTAATGTGTTTTACATTTTAATCTCTTATTATTTATAAAGTGAAAGCAAAATATATATTTATTATACTGTTTTGTAAGTACCCTATAATAAAACATTGATAGAAAGGATTTATGAAAAATGAGTCAGCAGAAAGTAGAACAATATAAAAAAGAGAAATCTAACAGAAAGAAAATGCTTGCTAAGCAGAAAAGAGAGAAATTTTTAAGAACTATCATAACAACTCTAGTTATTGTAGCATTCGTAGGTTTCTTTGGTTATTCAATATATAAAGATTACATTTATAAAGAGCCAGCTAATACAGAACCAACTACATACAGCCTTTCTGAGAAAGAGATTTCAAAGGCATGGAAAGAGGCTGAAGAATCAACTGATGAGACTTCTTCTGATGAAACTACTGCTTCAGATGAAACTACTTCTAACAAAGAAACTACTGCTTCTTAATATTTTGACATCTAAGATATCATCTTAAAATTTTACCTGATATAATATTGTATATTAGAACTTGAAAAGAGTTTCGTATTATTTAATCAGAAAATAATACGAAACTCTTTAATTTTTATTGTCTTTAAGATTGTCACAAAGCGTAATTTTTAAACTTCGAAACTCTACAAATTACAAGCGAATTTTTCGATTACAAATTACATTCTGTCAGCTGCAGAGAATCCAAGCAAATCAATGCTCTTTTCAAGTATCTCTTTAGAAAGACTTATAAGATTAATATAGCCTGATTTTCTTTCTTCATCTTCACATGTAAGTATCTTTGTCTCATGGTAGAATTTATTAAATGCATTTGAAAGTTCATATATATATGCACATATCTTATGTGGTGCAAGTTCCGAAACCGCATTTTCAATTACATCATTATATTTAGATAATACAAGCATAAGCTCTTTCTCACTCGCATTTAATGCTGTAAGAATCTTGTTATGGCTTACTGTAGAATTCTCTGCATATTTATTAAGTATAGACTTAATTCTAACAATTGTATACAGAATATATGGACCTGTATTTCCCTCGAATGAAGTAAATCTCTCAATATCAAATATATAATCTTTAGATGCCTGATTAGATAAATCACCATATTTAAGTGCTGATAAACCAACTATCTTAGCTGTCTGTCTTGCTTCTTCTTCTGATACAGAACGATTCTCCATTATCTTATCATATACAGCATCATTAATTTCCTTAATAAGATTCTCAAGACGCATAACACCGCCGTCACGTGTCTTAAATGGTTTACCGTCTTTGCCATTCATTGTACCAAAGCCCTGGAAGGTTAATTCTGTACTATCACTAACAAGTTTAGTCTTTCTTGCACAGCGAAATACCTGTTCGAAATATAACTCCTGTCGTTTATCTACTACATAGATTATGTGATCAGGGTTAAATAATTTCATTCTCTCAACGATTGTTGCCAAATCTGTTGTATTATACAGTGTTGCACCATTAGATTTAAGAATCATACAAGGTGGTATCTCTTTAGTATCTGTATCTTCTTTAACATCAACCACTAAAGCACCCTCACTTATTCTTGTATAATTATTATCTTTCATATATTTAATCATATCAGGAATATATGGCTGTGCATCGCTTTCTTTCTTCCATAATTCAAAATGGACATCTAGATTATCATAATTCTTCTTTAAATCTTTTATCGAAACATTTATTATATGATTCCATATTGCATGATAACCTTTATTACCATTCTGTAATTCAAATGTAGCCTGTCTTGCTTCTTCCTTGAATGCCTCATCTTCCTTAGATTTAGCATTAGCACAAGGGTAAATATCTTCTA
>OIXH01003427.1_pt1 | contig 14068 bp, 5 predicted proteins | sample 1587741 | NCBI WGS metagenome assembly OIXH01 (sample SAMEA3888916, study PRJEB22519) | human gut metagenome | biome: human gut; feature: human-associated habitat; material: faeces | place: Denmark | collected 2011 | reverse complement strand
CTATTAATAGGGTTAAAGAGTCTTTGATTAATATACCTTATAACCTTCTAAATAAATCTGGAGATAAAATAATGTATGAGCTGTTAAACTCAGATGCATTACAAATGAATATATTTCCAGGTGAACCATTTCATTCTCCAACATTTGGATATGATAGAAATTTAGTAGATCTTAATCCAGTAAAAGAAACTATATCTGAAGTTAAAGAACCTACTAAAGAAACTAAAATAGAAGAACCTAAACCAAAAGAAAAAATTACAGATCCTGTAGAACAATCTTTTGAACAAACTTTAACTGTAGATGCAGTAAAAGAATTATCTAATTCTCCTAAAAAAAGAGGTCCTTTATCTGGTCCTAATAATAAATTAGCTACTAAATTAAAAGGTAAAAACTTTATTAAACCTGACTTATCTAGAAAAGCTGAATGGGGAAAAGATGATGACAAATACAGATTAATGTCTGAACCTTTAAACTATGAAAAAGCTGATTTAAACAAAGAATTATCTTGGTTAAAAGAAAATTTACCTCAATTAACAGACAATGAATTAGTTGAGATTCACAGAGGTCTAATTAATGTAGGTAATTTATATGCTTGGGGAAGATTTAAAGATGGAATTATAGAACTATCAGATATAGCTGCTAGTGGAACTACATATCATGAAGCTTTTCATGCTGTATTTAATATGTTTTTAACAGAATCAGAAACTAATAAATTATTAGAGAAAGCTAGAAAAGAACTTGGTTTAACTGGTAAATCTGATATAGCTGTAGAAGAAACTCTAGCAGATAAATTTAGAGATTATGTAGAAACAGATCAAATTACTAATAAATCTATCTTAGATAAAATCAGTGATTTCTTTAAAAATATATACTATCTAATTAGAAATAAATTACATCTTAATCCTTCTATAGAACAAGTGTTCTATGATATTAATAGAGGAAGATATTCTAGAAAGAAGTTTGAAAAGAATAGACCTTTAGTAGAAAGAAATTGGTTATCTAACATCACTCCTTCTGTTTATAAAAGAAGAGTAGATATGTTAGTAGATACTTTTGAAGATATTATAGATAATTTAGCTCAAGAATCTCCTGAATTAAGTAGAGTTGATGTTATTAAACAATATTCTTTAGAAGATTATATCTTAACTATACATGATCAATTATATGCTTCTGCACATGGAGATAATGCTATTTATACAGATCCTACTCAGATAGATGCTATTGATTTGATTACAGATGAACTTGTTCAATTTGATGCTGATGGAAATCCTCAGTTTGGTCAATTAGCATTAGATATGTTAAAAGAAATATCTGCATTAGAAGGTATCACTTTTAAAGCTCAGCAAATTGTTGATATGGATATGAATCAACAAGATGAGAACACTGAGTTTATGAATAATGAAGAAGTTGTTAAACAAGAAGGATGGCAAATAGATCAAATGTTAATATCTCCAGTAACTAAATTAAGACAGAGTACAAGAAATATTATTAGAAGGATTCCTAAAATGACTTCTGATGGAACTTTAGTATCTCCAGATGATTTAGGATATCAACCTTATATGAGTGGTACAGAAGTTTTTGCTACCATGTTAAATAAACTATCTACAATGAATAAACCTAGTGATTTAATGAAGACTTTAGAATTTTTAAGTCAAAGTTTTCCTTGGGTAGATTCTATTATAGATATTTTAAAATCAGATCCTAAATTACAAGTAGATTTCTACAACTCATTTAGAAATGATTCTGTAGAATATATGATTATTAGCTCTCAAAGTGATGGTACTATGAGAGTATTTGGAGGTAATAGTGTCAATAAAGCAGGAGAATTATTAAGGATATGGAGTTCTAATTATTCTTTAGCTAGTCATAATAAAGAAGAATTTATAAAATCTCTAAAAGAGAATTCAGATAAAATTTATAAAATATATCAAGAAGTATCAGGTAATCCATTTAGACTTCATAAAGTTAGACTTTGGAAAAAGAATTGGAAATCAGGTAAATTTAATAATCCACAAATCAATGCATGGGCTAGAGAAGTTTCTGGTATGTTGAATACTATAGGAATAGATAGTAAACCATCAGAACTAGTAAAAGTTTTTCAATCTAATATGAGATTAAATGATGATAATTCTAACTTTCAGCCAATGCAAGATTTCTTATTAAATTCATTTAGAGTGTTGAGAGCTTTTCATGATACCATAAATAAAGATGATTATGATATAAGAAGAAATACTTATTATGATCTTGAATTATTACCTGTTAATGTTAGAATAAAAGCATTAAGTAAAGCTTTATCTAATGTTAGACCATCATTATATGAATCTTCTTTAAGAGAAGATGGAAAGACATATTCTACAAATATTACTCCATCTTTTATAGGTAAATTGTTTAAAAGGCTTACAGATGTAGAAGATAAAAGTGCATTTGAACCTTTTAAGAAAAGTTTCTTTTATACTGATAATGAAGGTAAATTCACACACCCTTGGCTAAAAGAACTTTATAATATAAAAACTAAAGATCTTGCTAGTGAGATTCAAGTGTCTATGTTTCTAGAAAAAGATAAAACTAGATATTCTGAATTAAGTAAACCTGATTTCTTAGGATCTAAAATTAATTTATGGTTTAATAATGGAGCTAGAGATTATGGTTATTTCATGTTACCAATTCCATCAGATGCTTCTTCTATGCCAGTAATTAGATTTGTAAAATCTTATGATCTAAGTTATTCTGTAGATGGTTTAGTAGAACTAGCTAAAGCTGAAATTAGAAGAATTGAAGTTGTTAAAGAAAGAGCTAAGAAAATAAAAAATGGAGAAATTTATGAGATTAAGAACTTTGATAAAAGAGGATCTAAATTCTTAATGTTTCCTTTTTTAAATAAATATAATCTTGATGAACTTAAAACTTCTGAAGCAACTTTAAGAAAATATATTGAAGAAGCTATGGAAGAGGGATTTAAAAAATTTAAATCTAATCCTGATCTAGATGGTACTAAATATGACAAAAGAATAACTGAGAGTAAATTAAAGGAGTTTTATTATAATGATACTTTAGCTCAATATAGTATTATGACTATGACATCTGGAGATTTAGCTTATTATAAAAATGATGTGGATTTCTTTAAAAGAAATAAACAAAATATGTCTCCAGGACAATATGGTGATTGGGAAACTTTAGGAATACCAGAGAAATTTAAAACCATTAAAATGAAAGATAATGAGATTCCTTCATTAGTAGCTGATGCTTATTATGAAAATCTTAAATTAAATGGTGTTTCAACAACAGAAGCTATGATTATTGCTTCTAAATTTGGTTATTCTAATTATATAGATTCTGAAGGAAATAAGAAAGTAAAATTACCTAATGGTCAAATTATTGATAGTGGTTTAAATAATGCTACAGATGGACAAACATTTATCACATTAGATAGATATAGAAATATTGCTAGAATGAATTCTAAATGGGATGATGCTAAAGAATCATCTTATCAAAGACTAAAAAATGGTACTTATAATGTAGAAGATATTTTAACATTCTCTCTACAACCTATTAAACCATATATGTTTGCTCCTCATATTACAGATTCTGGAGTAGATATAAATGGTAAAAACACTTCTTTATATCAACCATTACAGAATAAAAACTCTGAAGCAGTATTAATTCCTCAAATGGTACAAAATAGTCCTCTGTTAAGTGCTCTAGTAAAAGGAATGGAAGATAATGGTATAGATGCTGTTTATTTTGAATCTGCTGTAAAAGAAGGTATTGAATTAAATACTTCTCAAGAACTTAAAGATAAACTTAGAAAACAAGGTAAACCAATTCTTCCAGATGCTGTACTACATTTTAATGGTGATCCTAGAGAATTATCTGAAACTAATGTTAAATATTATTATTTAAGTAATGATGATTATATGTATCAGATGGATACACCAGAACACTTTAGAGATACACTACAGCTATTTGGATCTCAAATTAGAAAACATATTATTGCTAACTTAGATGAAGATGCTGAATTTTATATTGAAGATATGAAATTTACTGGCAAGAATATTGCCTCTTTATTTGATGATATTTTAGCATGGAATTATGATAAAAATTATAAGAAAGTTATAGATAAAATTGGTACTATAGATGGATTAGCTAAAGAACTTCAAGGTGGAGTAATGCAAAGAAAATTTGCTGAAAATACTACAGAAGCTGTACAACTTATGAATTATAAAGGAGAAAAAGTATTTAAACTTCCTTTATATTTCCCTCTTCAATCTAATAGAATATTTCAAATGATATCTTCTATTTTTAGAAATAATATTATTAGAAATAAAGTTAGTGGAGGAGCTTTATATCAAGTATCTTCTTATGGTTTTGATAATTCTTTAAAAGTACATATGAAAGATGGACATATAGAATATGTTGATTGTATTATGCCTTATACTTATAGTAATCAACTAGCTCAATTAGCAGATGAAAATGGTATGATAGATCCATCTAAAGTGGAAGATAAAGAATTATTAAAAGTAATATGTTATAGAATTCCTACTGAAGATAAATATTCAGCTGTTCCATTAAGAATTAAAGGATTTAGTTCTCCTGCAGAAGGAGGTATTATTAAATTACCTTCAGACATTTTAACTGTTACAGGATCAGATTTGGATAGAACAATGTCCAATTAAAACTTTGTTAATTGCTGGAAGTCCCTTAGAGCTATTTTAACTACAACATAACTTGAAAAAGTAAGTGTGAATGTTTAAAAATAAAATAGATTGGGTAATCAGCAGCCAAGTTCCTTAAAAGGAAAAGGTTCAGAGGCTAAAACTCAAATATAAACTTCCTATATGGATAGTAAAATTAAATTGTATGAAAACAAAAATAAATAAAGAATCAAGAAATTTATTAATAGCCATGCTATTAGGAGATGGAACTATTTGTTCAAACTATGTATTCAAATTATCTCATGGAGATAAACAAAAAGAATATTTAGAATGGAAAATTAAACAATTAAATGAGCATGGTATAAGAAATAGTGGATTAAAATCATACACTAGTACTTGTGGTTTTAATTTAGGTAAAACAGTATATTATGTACAATTAAGTGTTATACCTTTTATAAAAACTTTAAGAAGAATCTGTTATAAACCATATAAAATCTTAGGAAATAGAAAACTTTTAAATAGACTAGATGCTAAAGGAATAGCAATATGGTTTATGGATGATGGAAATTTAAATCCTAAAAAAAGAGAAGGTATAATAAGAGGCTTTTATATTAAAATAAGCACTTGTTTACCTAAAGATCAAGTACAGGTAATTATAGACTATTTCAAAGAAGAATGGAATGTTTCTTTTTATATGTTTCATGAAGGAAAAAAAGAAGATAGTTATTCTCTTTGTTGTGGCACAAAAGAAGGAAGAAAATTTTTAGATATAGTTTCTCCCACAATTAGAGAAATTCCTTCAATGTTATATAAAATACAGTTTAATAAGAGTCAAGATATATATGATATCTTGAGTAATCATGAAAATGATGAAATGCAAAGCAGTGGAAACACTGAAGATATAGTCCACTCATCTATGAAAGTAGATGAAATAAGTGATTGATAAGATGTATTTTCTATCTTATGCTGCCAAATATACTCCAGCTAGATATAATCTATCTAAGATAAGAACTTGGATGGTAAATAATGGATTATTATCAGACACTTTCTCATCAGGTAATTATCAAGAAGAGATGAATTATCTCAGTGATTTATTAGAAAAATATGATTCTGGAGAAAAACTAAGCACTGAAGAAACAGAAGCAATGATTGAGGTTTCTAAATTCTTAAAAGAACATCAAGATCTTATAATTCAAAAATCTAAATTAGAAAAAATAAAATATAATTATAAACAATCTCCTGAAAAACAATCTGTAGAAGCATCTAATAATGCTTTAATAGATATTATGTATAGTATTCTTACTTCTAGAGATGCCTTTAAAACAATGGTAAGTGGAGCTAATACTTCTATGTTTGCTGATGTTATAAGTACTTTAGAAAAAATAGATAGGAAAAAATTAGAAGGGGATAGATTATTTGATCCTAGTTTTTTAACAGATACTTATTATGAATATATGGCAGGAAAAGCATTAACTGGTGTATTTGCAGCTAATAGTGCTAACCATTCTATGTTACAATTTTATAATGTTAATCTTAATAAAAAAAATGCTATTACATTAGATGGAAAAACTGTAACAAAAATAAGTCCTGTCAAAACATTAGATGGAACTAACAATGTTACTAATATATTAGGATCTTTCTTAGCTACAGTAGTAGATAATGCTAAAACATTAACTGCTTCTAAAGTAAATTTAAATATGTTTACTGCTAGTACTTATACATTATTATTAAGAATGGGTTTTGATCCTAAAACAGTAATGTATTTTATGTCTCAACCTTCTTTAAGATTATTATCTGATAAGGTAATGGCTAAAGGAGATATGTTTAATTATAGAGATAGCATAGAAGAAGTTATTAAAGTATTTTCTAAACATACTAATGAACAATCTAGATTAGATCTTAAAAAGAATGGTTTCACTCAATTTAAACAATCAGATCTCATTAAAGCTATAGAAAATTATAGTAAGAGTGGTGGTGATATAGATTTATATGAAAATGCAAAACAAATTCTTATCTTAGAAGCATTTAAAGATCTTATAGAACCAGCAAATACTTTAAGATCTATTAACTCAGCAATGAGATCAGAAACTTATGGAGCAGCACCTAATCCAGGAGATACAATAGCCAATTTAGCTAAAGCTAAAAAACTAAGTAAAAAAACTATTGTTTCAGGTTTAGGAGATATTTTAACTTATGTTTCTAGAGGAGAAGAATATGAAAAATTAATGCATGATCCAAATATAAAAAAATCTTTAATCTCTGCTAATACTAATGGTGTAGTAGAATATGATAATTTTATATCAAAATACACTCCATTTAACACTAGAATTTTTACAGCTTATAGATCTTTGTTATCAGAAGCTATTCATGATGACTTAACTGGAAGTGAAATAGATGAATTAAATACTATAATGCTTAATCATTTAACAGAGTCTCTAGATTTCTTTAAATTTACAAAAGAACAAAAAAATGCTTGGATATATAAATTTCCTGTAAAATTTTTAGAAATTGTAAATAAAGACAACTATCTTAAAAATATAAATGAGTTTACTAGAAGATTGACTGTTCAAAATGAATTCCAAACCACATTGAATGGTAGACAATCTATTTCTATAATTAAATTTAGTGGTTCTAGATTTGATAATGAAGTTGCTAAAGATGAAGCTATTAGAGCTTTTGAATATTTATGGAGAACTCCTAAATATACTAAATTAGCTGAAGACTTATTAAAATATAATTTTGTTATTAGTGGATGGGGTGTTACACCTAATAGTTTTAATCATGTAGTTCCAATTTCTATGATTAACAATATTCCAGGATTTAATGAATTGTTTAGAGAAACTATTTTTAATGATAATATTAAAGTTAATATAGATAACCTAATTGATTCTTATATTGTAAATAATTTTAGAAATAATAGAATGGTTCCTGAAATTAGTAAAGGAGATAACTACAAGTTTACTGATAAAGATCATTCAGGATTAACATTAAGCCATTCTAGTTCTATTAATATAAAAGAAGGTTCTTATATTAAGACTCCTTATAGATACATTAAATTTAATAATAATGGAAAAATAGAATTGTACAAGTTAATAGGAGCTACCAAAGAATCAGCTGAATATCAGAGAGTAAGTGGCTATGGTACATCAACTATTTTTGAATTCATTGAGGGAGAATCAAGTTTCACTTCTAATCATTTATCTGAAAAACTAATGAAATCTTCAGAATTAAATGCTAATTTAAAAAGACATGAAGCTCAAGCAGAAATAGATTTAGTAAAAGCTATGATAGAAGGAGAGACTAATACTCAAAATAATGAAGAATTAGATAGTGAATTATCTGATAAACTAGCTTCAGTATCTAAAGAAGCAGAACAAATAAAGAATCATTGTAAAGGTAAATAATAATAATGGGGAGGAGATAATATCAAATCCCCTATAATTTTTTAAATATGAAGATTTGTCCAAATTTAAATGATCCACAAGTAAAAGAAGAATTTGAAACATTAAAAAGATTATTTGGTGAGGATTCTGCTTATTATTTATGGAATAAAAATAAAGGAAATTTCTTAGATAGGACAGCAGATGGAGATATAAATACTACTTATATAAGTAATTTTGAAAAATATAATGATAAAGAATATGCTTTAAAAACTGCAGCATTAGAATTATTAAATAGTGAGTCTTATAATAATACAGATATTCCTAAAGCTGAGCCTATTAAGAATACTACAACATTAGAACTAGGTAAAGAAGCTTTAATGGATATAGTAGAAGGATATCATATGAATAATAAAGGTCAATTTAAATTAGAAGCTGACCAAGCCATTGATTTAAATAATACTATTAAAGCTGCAGGATTAAAAGATGTAGATGTAGTATCTGTTGGTACTAAATATCAATTATATGATAGATCTTTAAATAAATATATTACTGCAAAAGAAATAAAAAATAATCCTAAATATTCTTTATCTGCTTCTGATATTCAAAATTCTATTAAGAACAAAATCTTAGATGAATTAAAAAAACTTGGGGTAGAAGTTCAAACTGTTGATTCTTTAAAATCTCAATATGGTTTGGACTATTTAGCTGTTGCAGATATTACTAATAAAGCTATTAAATTTGCTAAAAATGAAATATCTTTAGAAGCTTTAGGAGAAGAAGGAGCACATTTTTTTGTAGAAGCTATGAATGATTCTCCATTTGTTAATAGACTAATGAACTTGGTTAAACAAAATGAAGCTTATAAAAATATACTAGGAGATGAATTTAGTGAATATAATCTAGCTTATAAAGGAGATGAAGATCTTTTAGCTAAAGAAGCTATAGGAAAGCTTTTAGGACAATATCTTATCGATGTTAATACTTTATCTTATAAGCCAGCTAAAAACCTCTTAGAAAGGCTCTGGAATGCCTTAAAATCAATTTTTAGTTCTAAAGATAATACTTCATTAGAAAAACTCTTAAATAATGAATTAAGAGAATTTGCTCATGATATTCTGACTAGTAAAGCAAAAGGTTTAAATAAAACCTCTTTATTAAAATCTTCTATAGATAAACTATATTCTATTGGTAATAGAGCTAAATCTTTGGAAGATGTTATGAATAAAATTATTGAGACAGAGGCTTTGAGATTAAAAATTTATGAAAATCAATTGTCTAGTATTAGTACTAAAGATGCTCAAAGAAAATTAGTTGTTGAATTAAATGATGCTTTAGAAAAAGGCACTATTAAAGAAAGAATAGCTTCTTATATTAGTGGGGCTTCTAAAGTAATGCAGCAATTAACAGAACAACTAAATAAAGAAAATGAATTACTATCTAATAATTCTATTTCAAAATCTGCTCATATTGCTAGAAGAATGAAATCTTTCTTAGTATCTGTTCAGCCTGTAGTTACAGATATGCAAAGATATTTAAGGGAAGATAAATCAGATCCAGAATTTAATAGTAAAATGCATTCTTTAATCTCAGAATTCTTAATAGAATCTAATGCTATTAATGATGAACTTCAATTAAAGATGTTTAATATTTTTGCTAAATGGATAGGAACTCAATTTGATAAATTTGCAGAAGTTGAAAATCCATTTGGAGAAAAATTAACTAGACAACAAGTTATTGACAGTTTAACAAAAGCTAATAAAGATAATAATTGGTTTAATAGATGGATATCTTCAGCAAGTGATAATCCTGATATAGTTATTAATTTAGTAGCCACAGCATTTAAAAACACAGAAGGTGAAAAAAGAATGAAAGTTAAAGATGTTCATTATCAATTAATAAATGCTGTAAAAGAATTAAATGATGCAGGAATTAAAGATTTTGATTGGATATTTGAAAAAATAAATGGAGAATATTCACAAAATTTTAATTCAGAATGGGATTATTCTAGTTATGAAGTGGCTAAATCTAAATTATGGGAAACTTTAAGAAAAAAATTTCCTGAAAATCCAATAGAAAGAGAAAAAGCTTTTATTGCTAATCCAGAATTACAAAAAGAATGGGCTAAAATATGGTCTGAATTTAATAGAAAATATGTAGAGAGAGTTGAAGGATGGGAAAATATTATATATAATAAAGAGAAAACTTTACCTAGAGGAGAATTTTTGAAATGGAAATCTAAAAATGTTAATGAATATATTGATTCTAAAGGTAATACTATACATACTCCTAATGTATATGGAGAATTAGCACATCCTAAACAAAAGAATAAAGCTTTTGAAGAGATTAAAAATAATCCTGCTAAATTAAAATTCTATAATACTATTAATAAGATTATGAAAGAATCTCTTAATCTACTACCTGCTGATATAAAAGGAGTAACTCCTAATATGGCTCCTAGAATTAGAGCAGATTTTAGAGAGAGAGTTGTTCAAGAAGGATTTATTAAAGCTTTTAAAACTAAAGATGCTTTATCTGCAATTCAAATTAGAGCTGATGAAGATGAATTTGGGTATAGATATGAAGAAAGACTTCAAGATTTTGAAGGTAATACAGTACAATTCTTACCTATTTATTATACAAGTAAGATAAAAGATGCCACTTTTTCTACAGATTTAATAGGAAATGTACTTAGATTTTATGATATGTCTATTAATTATAACTTAAAGTCTAAAATGATTGATATTCTAGAAGTGGGGAAGAATATTTTATCAGAAAGATTAGTTAAAATTGGTAGCAATGGATTAGAATCTAAAGTAACTATTCCTGTTCTCACCAGATTAATTCAAAGAGAAAGTAAAGTTAAAGCAGAAAATCTTTATAAAGGGTATAAAGATCTTATAGATAAAGGATTATATGGAGAGTACCAGAAAAATGAAGGTTCTTTTAAAATACCTTTTATCAAAGGAGAATTTGATATTGCTAAATCTATGAATGCAGTGAGAGATGCTGTACAATATATTATGTTGGGAGGTTCTCCATTTGTAGGTTTTGCTAATCAAGTAACTGGAGAGTTAAGTATTCTTAATGAAGCTGCCTCTAAAAGATTTTTTGACTATAAAGACAGAGCATTTGCTGCAAAAGAAGTGATGAAGTTAATGCCTGAATATCTAGCTGAAGTAGGATCAGTTACTCCAGATTCTAAATTGTTCTATCTCACTTCATTTTTTGATATGTTAGGGGATTATGATCAAGAATTAAAAGATCTTAATTCTAATGTAAAGAATAAATTACTTAGAGGACTATCTTTTAATTCTTTAATGCTCCCTATAGAGATAGGAGATTTTAGTAATAAAATGAGTGTTGGAATAGCAATGCTTCATAATACTAAAGTATTAAATTCTGAAGGCAAGAAAGTTTCTTTATATGATCAGTTTGAAGTAAAAAATGGAATTCCTGGTATTAAAGAAGGAACTAAAAATCTAGATGGAAGTAATTTTACTAAATCTGATTTAGTAGCTTTTATGAACAGATTAGGAAAACTAAACACTCAGTTGTTTGGTATGACTGATAAAATAGATAGGGCTCCATTACAATCAAGAAGTATTGGTAGAGCTTTTTCTATCTTTAGATCATTCTTAGGTCCTAACCTTAATAGAAGATATTCTATAAATAAATTAGATACTTCTTTAGGCATTTATACTGAAGGATATTACAACACTTTATTAAAGTTTGTATTGTATGATTTAAAGGATGCTCATTTTAATATTTTAACTGCTTGGGATAAATTAACTGATGGTCAAAAACAAAATATGCATATTGCTATTACAGAATTAGCAACATTAGGAATAATGACTATATTGATTATGACTATTGGAGCATTAGCTGGAAAAGCTGATGAAGATAATGAAAAAAGACTACAAGCACTTAGACTTATGTTAGCTAGAACTAGAACAGAATTAGCTGCTTTATCTCCATTAGGTATATTTAGTGAAACCACTAGGATGTTTCAATCTCCTACAGCTATATTAGGATTAGTTGATTCATTAAGTGATGTTTTTAGTGGTGCATGGTTTGAAACTTATGAAAAAGGGGATTATAAAGGATGGAATAAAGGCTTTATTAAAACTTTAAGATTAGTTCCAGGTAGTAGATTAATATTTGATTTTGTGACTATTGATGAAAAATTAAAATGGTATGGTCTAGACTAGATAGATAAAAAAAACTAAGGGGGAAGGTATTACTACTTTCCTCCTTATATTTTTATTATTTAAAACCTAAGATTAGTTTTAATAGTATCAATTGCATTATTTATAACTATACTTTTCCAATCATAGTAGTACATACTTGAATATGGATTATTAAGCCAATCTTCACTACATGGATTAGTTCCACTATATCTGGCTTGAACAATCATATTATTTATCTGTTTTATAAATGGATCTATAGCATTAGAAAAATAATTTTTTAAAAATTCATTAGGATTTTTTTTTGAAATTTTATCCTCATCTTTTATGTAATCTGATACTTCACAATAAATATCATGACATATAAATGCTAAGTCTTTTAATGTTCCATTATTAGAGATCTTAATGTCAAACATATCATCTGATAAATTTACAGCTGAATTCTCAGAATCATGATCATCTTTTAAAACATTATCTCTTTCAATTTTAATAATATAAAATCCTTTATCTCTTAAAGCTTCATATTCATTTATATATCTACAATCTGGAACTATAACATCTTTTTTACCATAATTTTCTATAGTTCTAAATAAAGATTTAATAAAATAATCTTCTCCAAAATTCTTTTTAATTTTATCTGCTGTCTGTTGTAATAATATTCTTAAAGGAATACTAGAAGTAGAATCTGAATTTTCTATAGAATTTTTTTCTGGATTAAAATATAAATTATCTTTTTCAGAGCAATATAAGAGATACTTGTTTGATTTAGACAAATCATAAATTTCTAGTAACAAAGATTTAAGTTTATCTCCAAAAGATATTGTATCAAATCTAAAATGTTCTTTAGCTATGCTTAAAATACTATTAATAGTTCCTTCTTTTACTTCTTCTGTTATAGATTCACCTCCACTTAAATAAAAATTTAAGAGTTTTGCAGCTGTGTCCTTTCCACTTCCCTTTCTACCACAAAAAGCTATCTTCATAAATTTTGTATTAAATCATACATTTTTAAGGCTAATTCTCTAATTTGAAAATGAGCTGATTTATCTAATCTCAAATCAAAGAAATTGTTCCATTTACATATAGGAGCACTCATGATAATATCTGTTTTATGTCCTAAAGTTAAGACAGTTCTAGCAATTTCAGGAGTTTCTCCTCTTTTAATTAATAGTTTATAAAGATAAGCACTGATTTTACAAGATAATTTATATATCCATGCATTTTTATCTTGTCCCTGCCAAGTAATAAATGTAATACCTAGTTTTTTAAGATAATTAATAAATCTAGTACTTTCTATTGTAAAACTATTATATCTATGTCTTAAGAAGCTTCTTTCTTGACCATGGTCAGTAATAATTCTAAAAGTAACTATTCTATTAGGATCATTCTTTTCTGGTTCAAAATAAGAAACAGTAGGTTTATCTAAAATAATTCTTTCAAATAAATCTATATCATTCTCTACAATAACTCTTAAATTAGTGTAGATATAACACATTCCATCTTTCTTCTTTATTACTGTATATGGATTCTTTAAGAAATATGAGAATCTAGTTCTAACATAACCATATGTATATTTTAGATAAATTCCACAATGCTCAAATACAGATGTGTGTCCTCTTCTTACAAGACTAGTAATGAAATTAATTCTTTGTTCTTTAGTAGTTGCTAAATTAGATTTATAACAATTTTTAGCACACAATTCTACAAATTCAGATGGACTACTTTTTCCTCTTTCTATTAGCTCCACACTTTGATTTATTATCTTCATTCTTTTTCTTTTTAGATAGTTGTGGATAATTGAATTATACCTTAAAAACCCCTCCGCAAGTTATCTCTGGATTCAGTTGTT
>OIXH01003426.1_pt1 | contig 14071 bp, 8 predicted proteins | sample 1587741 | NCBI WGS metagenome assembly OIXH01 (sample SAMEA3888916, study PRJEB22519) | human gut metagenome | biome: human gut; feature: human-associated habitat; material: faeces | place: Denmark | collected 2011 | reverse complement strand
CCCCGGCAAACGCATTTCACTAAAAAACTCCACCGCCCAGGCCAGGCGGTGGAGTTTTTTGAAATCTAGCCTCTGCGCGGCACTTACGCTTGCAGATTGAGCGCGGGATTCATATAATAGACGTTTTTCTCGTCCAGCCTCCGGCGCAGCAGCTCAATGGCCTCGCCGAAGCGCTGGAAATGCACGATCTCGCGCTCCCGCAGGAAGCGAATGGCGTCGTTCACATCCGGGTCGTCAGAAATGCGGAGGATATTGTCATACGTCACGCGCGCTTTCTGCTCGGCTGCCAGATCCTCCGTGAGGTCGGCGATGGGGTCGCCGGTGACGGCCATGGTCGCGGCGCTCCAGGGCGTGCCGGAGGCGGCCTGCGGGTAGACGCCCGCGGTGTGGTCGACAAAGTAGGTGTCGAAGCCGCTGCGCTTGATCTCTTCGGGCGTCATGCAGCGGGTGAGCTGGTAGATGATCGCGGAAACCATCTCGATGTGGGCGAGCTCTTTGGCGCAAGGATTATATATATGACTATGGAAGACGCATGAATAGGTCGACCTTGAAGTCGCTGGGATCACCGTGCCGCCCACCCCGCGCCTTGGTGTATACGATCTTGTCGATGACCTCTTTCAACAGCTGGTTCAGCTGCGCCGGATCCATGGTTGAATCAAATACATTTAGTAGATTCTCTACTTTTGGTATAATCTTTTTACGTCCGGCCTCGGCTTGCCGATACGTATCGGCTTCATGCTGCAGCTCGTCGAGCTGGTTCTGTAATTCCTGCCTGCGGCTGGAGATGCTTTGGGTTCGAGACAGGAAGATCTCAACGCTGTATATTTCCTGCTCAAGCAGGTCGTGCGCCTTGCTCAGCTGGTGATCCAGCGTCGCCAGCTCCTTTTCAAGGCGGCGGACGCTCTTCTCTGCGGCCTCGATACCCGCGGCGGCGTCCTCGAACACCACGCAGTTTTCGGGCCGCGCACCGACCGCCCCGGCCCCTTTGGCAAAAACCTCGGGATCGGGCTTGGGATGCGTGACCCCGGTGCCATCGACCACGGCGTCGAACAGCGGCCGAAGCCCGCAGCGGTCGAGGATCGTCCCGGCGTTCTTCGACGCGGAGCCCAGCACGGTCAGCACGCCGTGGGCGCGCACGTCGCGCAGGAACGCGGCAGCGCCCGGAAGCACCTCCGCGGGCGTCATCGCCGAGACATAAGCCAGATAGCGGGCGTTCTTCTCCGCGGCGAGACGCTCCTTTTCGGCCGGGGAGAAGCGGTCATCCAGTCCCCCGGCATGCAGCACGATGTCGAGCGAAGCCATGCGGCTCACGCCTTTGGTGGCTTCTCCCGCCTCGGGCGTGAACTCGAAACCCAGCTCCCGGGCCAGCGAGGCCCATGCCAGATAGTGATAACGGGCCGTATCGACGATAACTCCGTCGAGATCGAACAGACAGCAAGCGATCATTTTTCGTAATTTCGGAGGTTAAAGATACGATTTTTTCCCGACATCCGTCCGCTCCGAACAAAGAACTTCGCCGCTCAACGATCCGACGGCTCCGTGATGACCACGGGAGGCCCCGACGGCACGAAGCGGGACAAATCCCCGATTCCCGAGCGCGTTCCGACCGGATAAGCCGGGCGCTGATCTTCGAGCAGAAACGCGTCGAACGTATAATCCGGCTCGCCGGCGAGCCTCCGGATACGCCGGATCTGGGCCCATCGGCTCGGGGCGTTGAAATAGGCGACATTGTCGTTCATGCAGCTGTTCTCCTCCGGACGCCAGATCCCCGAACGGTAGGTGCCCGCCCCGGGATAGGTTCCGACCATCGGATAATCGGGCCGCGCGGCGAAATCCCGCCACGTCGTCTGGGAGATGTCGGGCGAAAAGTCCGCATTGATATAGAATCCGAAGTTTTTGAAACTCTCGATTTCGCTCCGGGTTTTCGCCGGAATCTCGGTCTCGTAATAGACGTATTCGTCGAGCAGCTTGGCGAAACCGTGTCCGCCGGCCTCGTGCACCACAAGTTTGTCGAAACTGCTTCCGACGGGAATCATGGAGATCGAAAAACCGTCGGTCCACATCAGACAGGTCCCGGCATACACCGCCCGGTTGATCGGCATGACGACCGTCAAATCCTGCATGCGGCGCCCCGTCAGTGCCGTCACCCGCGTCAGCCAGTCGCGGACGGCTCCGTCATCGCACGAAATCGAGGTCGATACCCCCTGCCACAGCGTCGAGAATTTCGTATCCACGGTCTCCGACGGAGAGACACAGCTCATGCCCGCCTCCTCGGAAATCGCAGTCAGCATGTAGACATCGAAATAGGAGCGGTAGGCGCTGTAAGGATAGACCGAGAAGAAGGCTTCGGCCGCTCGCCGCATGTCGGTTTCATACTTCCCCGTTCCCCGGGCCATCTCGGCAAGCGTGTAGCCGTCCCCCACGACGACCAGACACACGCCGTTTCCGGATGTGGCCCGTTGCAGCGCAACGACCTCGCCGTCGCCGTAGTTTCTCACCGGATCGAAGGCCCGCTGCACGAGAACGACATCCTGCGTGAACCGGCCGGCCGTCACATGCAACGTCACGGACCTTTCCGCGCCGAGATTCGTCGAAACCCGGATGCGCATCCGCGCCCCCTCGACCACGGCCGTACACCACTCCGCCTGCGGGGAGAGCGCGACTTCGAGCGGTTCGGAAGCCGATCCGACCGTCAGATACTCGGTGGTATTGAGAGCCGGCAATTCGAGTCGTCCGGGAGTCACGAGGGTCGGAGCCTGCGTAACCGCAACCACCTGCGAAAGCTCCGCCGCATCGAAATAGACCGAGGCATCGCGCTGTGCAAAATCCGCGTTCGGTGCGACGTGCAGCCGGACCCGATGTTTCCCGGCTCCGCCCGAGGCGGGTTCGGTCGTCAGCCACTCCCGCGCTATCGGAGGCGACACCTCCGAAGTCCAGGCTCCGTCGGCCTGCAATTCGATCCATTCGTCCCCGCCCTCGTGCGGCAACACGACACCCCGGGGCGAAACCTCCAACAGCGTCGTCCGATCCTGCGAAGTCGTGCAGGCGCAGCACCCGAGCAGCGCGATGCCCCACAACAACCGTAAATAACTCTTCATGGCAAACTCTTTTTATGCGAACGAAACGATCCGGGCGACTCCGGATCGAAAACAAACGAGAAAGCACCTCGCGTAAGAGGAGAGGTGCTTTCCCGAATTGCAGAGACGGCTATTGCGCGGCCTTCTCGAAACGATACCCCAGACCGAAGAATGTCGGATCGAAGGGATCTTCCCACCATTCGGGCAGGAACGGCGGCTGGTCGAAGTCGCGCAGGAAGAGGATCATCGACCCGTCCTTGTCCAGCATGAGCGCAATGGTCAGCTTGCCGAGCGTCACCTTCGAATTGTCGAAAGAGCGGTTTCCGCTGCTCAACTGGAAATAAGTCAGATCGAACGAACCTTCATCGACCCAGAAATATTGCTCGCCGACCGTCGTACAGGACCCGCTCACTTTGCCCTCCAGCACGTTGAACGGTGCGGTATAGGTCATGTCGCACGTCCGGAAGAGATTGGCCAGATCGCCCGTGCTCGACGGCGTGAATTTCGCGCTCTCGCTCCCGGCCGTAATCGTAATCGTGAAGTCATCGTTATTACTCGGAACCTTCGAGGTATCCAAATCCTCGTCCATAGCGAAGAGTTCGAGCATCTCCAGACCGATCAGCTCCTTGCAATGCCACGTGCCGGCAAGAGCCGCATAGGAGAGCAGCCCCTTGACCGTGACGGTTACGCTCGCGGTCTCTCCGGCGACGAAGCGTCCGCCCTGCTCATCCACGCCGAGCTTCAGCGTCGCGGGATTGGCAAGGTCAGCATCGGGACCCGGAAGCAGCGTCAGCGTCGCCGTGTTGCCGTCTTTCGGAACGATGAAAGAGGTGGCTTCGTCCTTCACCAGGAAGTGCTTGCCCAACTCGGCCGTCGAGCCCGAAAGGACCTTGAACGGCAATTCGAGATCCTTAGGCGCCTTGAAGTTCTCGTCGCCCACGGTCAGCGTAACATCCAGCGACTCCTGCAATTCTGCCGCCGCCGTCGTGAAGCTGTAAACATAAACGCTCGACTCGACCAGATTTACCGTCGTGGAAGCGACCCGCCCGATCACATATCCCTTACCGGCAGCAAGGTTGAACGTCAGGGTCTTGGCCTCCTTGTAAGCCTGCTTGGGCGTTACGGTGACGGTCGCCTCGGTCTTGCCGGCTTCGAGCAGGAAGCTCTGCGCGGAAAGCTCGTAATCGGCCGTCGTGGCCGTACCGCCGACCGTGAATCCGATATTCAGATTCGACGCCGCAGCCTGCGACGCCACCACCTTGATCTCGATCGGTTCGTCGTCCAGCGTATAGGACGATGCTGAAAATTGCACATTGGCAGCCGAGCCCGATCCGGGTTCGTCGTCGTCGCCGCACGCGCCCAGCGACAACGTCGTCAGAAGCGCCACGGACAAATACAAATACTTTTTCATAATCCGTCTTTATTTAGTGAAACAATCAGAGTATCAATTTCCGACCGCCGATTCGTACTCCGAACGAATCTCCCGCCACGTTTCGAGCTCCTCGGCCGATGCCGATTCGCCGACGATCGGCAGCAGATCGTACGATCCGCCCGAGCTCCGCGGCGGCACATCGTCGTATTCGTCGCATCCCGCGGCAAAAAGTCCCGCCGACGCCAACACCGTCAGCGCTGCGAAAAATATCCATTTCCTTCGTTTCATAGCTTTGCGATTCAAAATTCATAACCCGGGTTCTGGGCGATCTTTCCCTGACTGTTCCGGATGTCCCGGACGCTCACGGGCATCGTATAGAGATACCGCCGCACCACGTATTTGACCGGCAGCGTGCTTCCCGACTGCTGGATCACCCACCATTCGGGACAGCCGTTGCGCTTGAGTTCGAACCAGCGGTCACCCTCCATGTAGAGCTCCTTGCGCCGCTCGTCCAGAATGGCGGAAATCAACGGCGTGAGGGGCTTGCCCGCGGCATCCACCGTGATCAGCGCCCCGGGGTCCGGCTCGGGAAGCGTCCGAAGCGTGTAATCCTCAACATCTTCGATACGCTTGCGGCGCAGTTCGTTGAGTAGCGACAATGCCTTCGCCTCGGCCTGCTGCGCCCCCGGGTGGGCATAACTCTCGGCAAGCATCAGATGCAGTTCCGAACCCCGGACCCGCGCCGTCACGGTCTTCCGGTTAACCCGCTTCGCATCGCACATGATGTTCCAACGCACATCTTTCTGCGGCTCCGCACCGAAAAGTTTCAACAGCGTGGCATTCACCGGCCGCGTGTTCAGATATCGCTGAAAAGTCTCGTCGTAGAGTGTCTTCACGTCGTCGTCGCCCGTCGTCCGGTCGCGGATGATGACCTCCTGCAACCGCTCGCCGTAAGACTGGATCGACTCCGTATAGACGCTTCTGTCCGCAAGGGCGTAGGACGGTACGGCCAACAGCTCCTCGCACAGCGGAATCACCTCGGACCACTCTTCCGCCCAGAAATAGAGCTTGGCCAGGTAGGTCTTCGCCACCGCCTCCGTGAAAAGATACGACTCGTCGGTCATGTGGCAATCGATCGCCTTGCGGAAGAGCGAAACCGCATACTCGTAGCTCCGGGCGAGGGTGTTACGGTCGGGCACCGCATCGCTTTCCACATCGAAACGCTCGACGATGGGAATGCCCGGCAGAGAGGAGGCCGTCGCCGCATCGTACGGCTCGCAGTAGATCCGGATCAGATTGTAATAGCATACGCCCTTGATGGCATAGGCTGCGGCACACAACGCCCGGGCCTTCGCGGAGTCCTTTTCGAGCATGTGCTCCAGAATCAGGTTACAATCCTTGATCGCCGAATAAAGGCCCTCGTAATACCCCTTCTGAAAGTTGTTCGCCACATCGCCCGCATAGAGCGTCAGACGCCCGGCCGAGATGTTCGCATCGAGATTGTCGGAGATCGACTCGTAGAGAATCACCCGGTCGTAGCAGCCCAGAATATCTTCATCCGTACCCTCCTCGATGGCATACAGCATGTTGTTCAGCAAGGCTTCGAAATCCTCCTCCGTTTCAGGGATGATCTTTCCCTGCGGCGTCACGTCGAGATAACGCTTGCATCCGCCGAAAAGCAGCGCTGCCAGGACTATCATCCATATTTTCCGTTTCATAATCCGCTGTTTTTAGAATCCGAGCGTCACGCCGAACGTCACGGAGCGCGTCGTGGGATAGATCGCGCCCGGAACCTCCGGGTCCATGCCCTTGTAATCGGTGAATGTAAAGAAGTTGGCCAGACTTACGTTGAAGCTCACGGCATCGAATCCGCCCCGGTTGACCACCTTGCGCGGCAATGAGTAGGAGAGCGTGATGTTCTTGATCCGCACGTACGAAATCTTGTAGATATAGATTCCATCGACCACGGCATTGGAGGTCGGATTCGACTGGTCGAAATGGTACTTCGCGTCGAACGAGTCGTAGATCCGCGGGTACTTCGTCCCCGTAGGGTTCGTCTCCGTCCAACGGTCGGTACGGTCTTTCCAGACATTCAGGTGGTTCGAATACAGGTCACTGTACTCCGTCTGCGCCCGGTCCATCGTGGAGACGCTTCCCGCAGCGATCTGGCTGTAAGTCGCCGGCGACTCGTTGCGGTCATAGGCGTAAGACCCGAACGAAAAGACGCCGTTGACCGACAGACGCAGATTCCGGTATCCGGCCGAAAGGCTGAAACCGCCGTTGAACGGCGCCTCCCGGTTCCCCAGATAGTAGAGGTAGTTGGCTTCGTCGGTGTAGTCCGCATCGCTCGAAATGACCGCATCGGGGCGCAGTTTGAATTCGTAAAGACCCGTCAGGGGGTCGATCCCGACCACCTTGCCGCCGATGAGCGCCCGGGCCGGATAGCCCTCGTAGTAGTTGAGCTTCATATGCTGGAACGATACCGAACTCGCATATTCGAGCACCTTGTTCGAGTTGAAAGCGAAATTGACCGAAGCATCCAGCGTCCAGTCCCGGGTCTGAACGATCCCGCCCCGGAGCGTGAACTCGATACCCCGGTTGCGCAGGCGGGCGAAATTGGCCGCCTGATAGGTGAATCCCGTGGTCACGTAGAGCGGCTTGTCGTCCACGGCGCCTTTGGTCAGACGGCTGTAATACTCCGTTTCGAGCGAAAGCCGGCCGTCCAGGAATCCCAGGTCCAGACCCACCTTCACGTCGTTGACCTTCTCCCACCCCAGATTCGGATTGGGCGCCGAAGAGATCGTTCCGACCAAATGGTTCTGGTTCATATATTCGCGGTAGGTCTGCAACGAATAGTTCATCATCAGCTGCGGCGAGGCGCTCGTCACGATATTTCCCGTAAAGCCGTAAGAGGCTTTCAGCTTGGCGTAATGGAGCACCTTGCGGGCCGATGCCATGAAGGGCTCCTCGGTCAGAATCCAGGCTCCGCCCACACTCCAGTTCGGATTGAACTGCGCATGCGTGCCGAAATAGGAGCTGCCGTCGGCGCGTCCCGTGACGCTCAGAATATAACGGTCCCGGAACGAATAGTCGGCCGAAAGGTAGAACGACGCATAGCGGGACTTGGTGAAATACTCGCCCGTCAGACGCTCGATCTCCCGCAGCGTGCTCTCCGAGGGTTTCTCGATCGGCGGAAGGGCCGTATTCCCGGTCCGCGGATCATAGTTGAACCGTTTGTTGAAGAGCGTATGCGAATCGTTGCCCCGCAATTCGGCTCCACCCACGACATTCAGCGTATGCCCCTCGCCCGACATAGGAGAGATGACCGCGCAGCAGATACCCCGTGCGGCGGCTCTTGTTTTCCAGAATGGAGCCGTAGAGATTGCCGTTATGCGTACGGTGGATGCTCAACCGGTCCTTGAAAGCCCCGTAGGTGTCCTCCTCCCGCGTGGTCTGCGTATCGTTGTTATTGAAATTGTAGGAGGCCAGACCGACGAATTTCAGATTCTCCAGCAGCTTGTATTCGAGCCCCATACGCACCTCCGTCGAAACATAATCGGTCTTCGTCTTGTTGCCCTCGATTTCCCGGAGAATGTTGAAGCCCTTTTCCGGCAGGTCCTCATAGGTATCGCGGTTGTAGTTGGGCAGCGAAAGCCACGTCTGGTCGTTCGCATAGCTTCCGTCGTCGTTGTAGGGTTTCTCGTAGGGATTGGCGAAGTAGGCATAGGTGAAGGGATCGACACTCGGATTCGGCGTATCGGCCTGCCGGTACGAAATGTCGGCCCCCACGTCGAACGACAGGCGCCGCGTCGGTTTGAATCCCAGATTCGCCTTGAAGGTGTAGCGGTCGGCGCTGTCCTCGATGAGCATGCCCTGGTCATTGGTGTAACCCAACGAAAGATAGTAGTTGTAGGCATTCTCGCCGCCGCTCACCGAAACATGACCGTTTACCGACACGGCGTTGCGAAGAATCACGTCGTACCAGTCGGTGTCGGTCGCAGCCAGACTGTTCAGATAGGCTTCCTGCGCCGCCGGGTCGCCCTTGAGATGCGAAAAGGCCAGCTGCCCCGAACGCACCTGCCCCACGATGCCCACCGTAGGATAGATCACCGACGGGTCCAGAAGCGACTGCGCATATTTCTCAGCCGCGAATTCGTCCCAAAGCTCCCGCTCCCAGGCCAGTTTCTCGGCCGTATTCATCAGCGACGGCTGCCGCTGCGGCCGGAACGAAACCGTGACATTCGACGAGAAATTGACCTTCATCTTGCCGGCCTTGCCCCGCTTGGTAGTCACCACGATGACGCCGTTCGCCGCCCGGGAACCGTAGATCGCAGCAGCCGCGGCATCCTTCAGCACGACGATCGACTCGATATCGTTCGGGTTCACCCCGCCGATACCGTAAATGAAAATATCGTCGAAGCCTCCGGCCTTGAGTTCGTTGGAACTCAGATTCGTACTCGGACCCTCGTTCTGCATCGGGACCCCATCGACCACCCACAGCGGCGCCGTATTTCCCGAGAGGTTGGCGATGCCGCGGATACGAATCCGTTGACTGGCCCCCGGCCGTCCCGTCGTCGGCGTCACCGAAACGCCGGCCAGCTCGCCCTGCATCAGGGCATCCACCGAGGTCTGCGGCTTGAGTTTCAATTCGTCGGCCGTCAGGATTCCCACCGAACCGGTAACCTTCTTGACCGTGGTCTGCGAATATCCCGTCACGACGACCTGTTCGATCTCTGTGGAGGAGGGTTGCAGGACCACGTCCAAACGTGTACGCCCCGGAGCCACGACCTGCTCCTGCGTCTGATAACCGACAAATGAAAACAGAAGGGTCTTGCCGCCTTCGGGAATCCGGATTTGGTAGCGTCCGTCGGAATCCGTGATCGCCCCGCTGCTGCGCGCCTCCTTCACGACCACCGTCGCCCCGACCACGGGCATCCCGTTCACATCCGCAACCCGCCCCGTGACGGACCGCGGCTGTGCGAACGCAGCACCGCACTGCAACAGAACCGCCAGCAGAACCAAGGCTTGACGTAAAATCATCTTCATAGGCCTCAATCGTTATAGGTGTACAAACTTATCGTCACTTGTTTTCAAGAAAGTGCGTCACCCGACGCAGCAACAATGCGTAGTGTCCCCGCATCTGCGGCGAGGCGCTCCGATTCCGGGCGGCTGCAATCCGATCCCGGCAGTCGAGCAGCACGCCGTAGAGCAGATGGCCGTCCTCGGGCCGCGTGAGGTAGGAAACCCCGGCAAGCGGAGCGAAGCCTGCGGAATTCTCCGCCGTCACAGCCTCGGCGAAATAGTCCGAACGCAGCTTCGATTTCCGGCCCGCGGCCTGTTCGGCAAGGGCCAGCAACCGATCCAGGAATCGCAGTTGCAGCGGCTGCTTGACGAGTTCGTCCGCCGGGTCCGCATTGTCCCAAAGATAGGCCGAGAGGTCGTCCAGCGCCTCCGCGCGCGTGTAAGCCTCCCCGTCGGTCAACGAAGCGCAGAGCGCAATGCGGTCCAGGCTTCCCAAAATCCGGTCGAAGGTCTCCGTACGGATGAAATCCGCGATTCCGGGGTTGAGCCCCTCCCCCACGATCAGCGAACGGCTGTCGAGCCATTGCAGATCGTCGAGCCGCGACAGCAGCCACCGCATCGCCTCCCGCTGCGTCCCGGCAGGAAGCGGCTCGAAACTCCGGCCCGCATCTCCGGCATAGCGTTCGTTGATCCGCACTCCGCCCAAGCGGGCGATCACGGAGCCGAACAACGCATTGCAATAGAACGAAACCGACTCGGGGAAGGCCGAACGGTAGGCATAATCGATATCCTCGTCGTCGATCCACTCCGAGACATGGCGCAGAACAACGGCAAGATTCGCCAGCCCGGCATCGGCCGCCCGCAGCGGATCGTCGCCCAGATCCGAGGCCCGGGCCCGGGGATCAAGCGCGAATTTTTCCGGCTGTTCCCGCAGAAAACGGCACGACGGATCGTCGCTCACCGCCCCGTCGCCGTAAAGCCACTCGACGGCGCGGTAATCGTACGGCCCCAGCGATGTCTGACAGAGTTTCACGCCGTTCCGGAAATCTTCGGGACGCGCCGCATAATTCAACGGCAGCTCGTCGAGAATCGAGGCCGAAAGTCCGTTCGCGGCCGTATAATGCGCGCTGCGCAGCGAATCGAGCGGCACTGTCTGCGAAGCCCCCATGTTAGGCAGCAGCCCCAGGCAAAAACCCGTATAACGGGCCACCTTCGCCGACAGGCTCTCGCCGAAAAGCGCCTCGTCGAGTTCCAGACGCCGCGCCCGGGGATCGGCGGCTCCCGTCTGAAGAAGCCGTTCGGTCTGGATCTGCGGCCCGATATTGTGGCTGATGTAGATGTTGGCGCTCAGAATCTCTCCCGTCCGCGGATCGGTCCAGGCGTTGAACCGCAGATCGCGGGCCGGCGAAGGAACGTAGCGTACGGCCGAATAGCGAATGTCGTTCACGTCGGGCAGCCCCTCCGCCGAGACACGCCGCACCTCGATGGCCCGCGGAAGACCGATCCGCTCGAAGGCATCGTTCCAGAGCAGTATGCCCCGTTCGATATAGGGTTTCCACGCCGCCGGAAAACGCTCGTCGAGATAGAAGACGATGGGACGCCCGGCATCCACCCGCCACCGGGAGGCGTAATAACGGACTTCGGCGCCCTGCCGGTCGGCGCTGTATTCGACGTAACGCGACGTGGAGGTGCCCACGCGCAGATCCGCTTCACGGACCGTCGTCATCGGTTCGGGCAGCAGCAGGAACGATGTCCGCACGGCCGCCGTGAAGAGCTCGGGATCGCCCCGCGAAATCACGCCGAAAGCGTAGGATGAGACTTCGTAGGAGAGCTCGCTCACCACCGAGACATTGTCGCTAAAGGCCGCTATATCGCGTATCCAGGAGGCTTCGGAACGGTATTCGTAACTCCGCAGGACGAATCCGTCGCGGCTGCTGTAACTCTTCGGGTCCTTGGGCGAAAGGTAACTCTCGCCGTTCCGGAAGAACGATGTCGCACGCACCACGACGCCGCTGCTGTCGGGCGTAACCGCCTCGATAGGAAACGACGCGATCACGGAGGGCTGCCGGCTCGCGGCCAGCGCCCGCCCGATCGCCGGATCGTCGCTGCGCGAACGGCTGTCGAGTGCGGCAATCTGCAAAAGCGAATCGGTTCGCTGGAATACGACATGGCGCGGACGCGAAGGCTGCATCCCGACCGACGACTCCTCGCCGTCGCTGACCGACAGCACCGTAACCCCCAGCAGCAGGTCACGTCCGAGCATCGAATCGGGCACCTCGAAATAGACATCCCCGTCGAGCAGATGCAGGGTGAACAATCCCTGCACCGTTCGGGGATTCTTACCGGCGAAAAGCCGTTCGTAAGCCGTCTTACGCGGTTCGGGAGCCGTCGTGCGCCGCTTGCGGGCCGCCGCGGGCGTCGCATCGCACAGCACCGACAACAGCATCAACAGCGTCACGATCCATCGCATATCGTGTCTTTCTCTCATAACCGCCGTCATTTCAGATAGGATTCGATCGTATGCAACAGCGAACGGTAGTGCAGCCGGGTCTGCGGATCGGGATGGTTCCGCTGCCCCTCCAGCAAACGCCGGATCTTCAGCACGCAGTCATAGGCGAGTCCCTCCATCGGCCGCTCTTCGTAAAACAGCGGCATGGGATCGTCATCCCCCGCCACAGGTCCCGGACAACCTGCCGAAGCGTTCGGCAGCAGGGACCGGTCCGTGCGGAACGCCTCCGGAACCTCCATCCGCCGCATGGCCGCAAGGCTCTTGGAATTTCCCTCTTCACGCAATGCGGCCACCTTGCCGAGCGTCTCCAGGAAAAGACGCTGCCGCTTGACCTGCGAGAGATTCAACGCCTTCCGGCGAAGGGTCGGAGCCCAGATCCGGTCGTAAATCAACGACATGCACGCTTCGGGCGTGAAGGCGTCGTTCTCGGCCAGCGCCGCCGAAAGCCCCACTTTCGAGGGCGACGCCACGACGGCTTTCATCACAGCCTCGCACACGGCGTCCGCGGCCGAGGCCACCAGCCCCAGATTGCCCGTCACACTCCGGTCGTCCAGCCACTCCATGTCGTCGAGCTGTCCCAACAGGAATTCCAGCGCCCGGACCTGACGCTCGCGGGGAACGCTCCGGTAATGTTCGACCGAGTCCCCGACGTGTTTCTCGTACAGATACACTCCGCCCACGTCCGCATAGACATGGTTCAGATAGGTGAAATACTGGTTGACGATTCCGTTGTAGATGGTCTTGCGGTAGCTGTAATCCCGGTCGTCGGATTCGGTCCAGGCATTGAGGTGCGAAAGCACGTATTTCAGATTGGAGATGCCGTATTCGGAAGCCCTGACGTGATCGTCGCCAAGATCCTCGGAGAGGGATCGGGGATCGAGCGGTTCGGAGAACTGCTGCTTGCCGTAGCGCAGGGCCGGATCGGCCGACGCCTCGCGCAGCCATTGCGAGGTGATCGCATACTCCGCCTCGGGGCTCCCGGCGAAAAGCGGCGTATAGTTCCATTTCACCAGAAACCGGTCGTAAACCCCGAACCGCGGAGGCGTCATCCGCACGCCGCGCTCGAAATCGCCCGGCTGGGCGACATAGTTGAAACGGGCGTAATCCATGATCGACGGGGTCGTTCCCGTCTCGCGGGTGAAAGAGGGGCTCCGCAGCGAATCCACGGGGATCACGGACGATGCGCCCATGTTGTGCATGAAGCCCAGGCAATGCCCGATCTCGTGCGAAAGCACATACCGCAGGGCGTCGCCGATGATCTCCTGAGGAATCTGCTTCTGCCGCACGCGCGGATCGGCCGGCGAGGTCTGTATGAAAAGCCAGTTGTTGATCAGTTCGATCACATCGTGATAAAGATAGACCGAGGCGCTGACGATCTCGCCGCTGCGCGGATCGGTCCACGAGGGGCCCATAGCATTCTGAATCGTCACCGGGGCATACCGCACGCACGAATATTTGAGGTTGTCGGGGTCGAATTCGGGGTCGTCCTCGGGAAAAAGCCGCGCCTGGACGGCATTGCGGAAACCGATCTGCTCGAAAAGTTCGCTCCACTGATTCACCCCTTCGATGACGTACGGAAGCCACGTGCGGGGAAAATTACGGTCGATGTAAAAGACGATCGGCTTGACCGGGTCCACCAATTCCCCGCGCCGGTAGGCTTCGGTGTCCGAGGGCTCCAGCCGCCAGCGGTTGGCATACCATATCGGACGGGCCCCCTGGGTCGTGGGAGAATAGAGCATCTTGCCCGTCGGAAAAACGGCGATGCGGCTGTCGGTGATCCGGGGGCTGACGGGAAGGCTGTCGAGCAGCAGGATGGAACGTGTGGCAGCGATCGTAACCGGCACATCCCGCAGCCCGCGCTCCGAGATCGTCACCCGGTAATTCAGACTGCTGCTGACCGAAACGTTATCCGAAAAGGACTTGATTCCGGTCACGTAGGACTTCTCCTTTTCGAACGACTCCTTGCGTTTGAGGCGTCCCGAAAGCGTGTGCTGGCTGTATTTGTCGAAAGGCGACAGCCGCTCGTCATCGCTGACAAACAGATTCGTGGCGTCCACGACCACCGCCGAGCTGTCGGGCGTAAAGGTCTCG
>OIXH01003420.1_pt1 | contig 14080 bp, 15 predicted proteins | sample 1587741 | NCBI WGS metagenome assembly OIXH01 (sample SAMEA3888916, study PRJEB22519) | human gut metagenome | biome: human gut; feature: human-associated habitat; material: faeces | place: Denmark | collected 2011 | reverse complement strand
TTTCCGATCAGCTTCCCCAGGGAGTGCAGGCCCAGTATGTGCCCAAACAGCGGACGATCTATGTGAGAAACGGCATGGATGAAACCGCTACAATCTGTGCCATTGCACGAGAACAGGCCCACGCCCAGTTTGACTCAGTGGGCAGCGGTTACTACCGGCAGGCGTTTGCGGCCCAGAGTTACTGTGCGGCCTACGTTACCGCCAAAAAGCTGGGGCTGGATGTTTCCGCTTTCCGGTTTGACAAGGTGTGCCAGAGCTGTGCCGGAATGGACGCCCAGGAAAAACGGGGATTCATCAGCGACATCAAGCGTGCGGCTTATTCCATCAGCCGGGACATTCAGCGCAGCTTCCGGGAGCAGGATCAGACAATCCAGCCGGACGAGTTCGCGGTGGGAGAAGCCAAACCGGAGAAGCCCCCGAAAACCAAACCCGAGAAAACCCAGGAGGAACGGTAACAGTGCGTTTTCCGTTTGTTTTCGGGTTTGGGGCAGATTGGAGGGGCGGGGTACGGTATGATGAAGATAACAACAATCGGGGAGGCTGGAATGACATGGAAAAACGGCGGCTCTTTCAAATGACGGAGATCGAACAGAACATGCTGGGAAAGGCGCTGGCGGATCTGGCGGGGGAAGCGGAAACTTCCGTCCTGCAAATCCAGGTGCGGCAGGCCCCCAAGCGGAAGCTCTACCTGGACGACGCCGGACACGCGCTGGCTCTCCGGGCGCTGAACCGCCTGCGCAGCTCCTATCTGGCGGCGGGACGGTACAGCGACGGCATCGACGCGGTGATACTGAAGCTCTTACATTCCCGGTACCGGCGGGTCCCGGGATGCCTGCGATAAACGGTACATTTCACGTTGAGAAAGGAAGGATTACAGCCAACACGGTTAACCATATTAAAGCACAGCCGCTGACGAAGTCCCTGCGGGGACAGGACAAAGGGAGAGGATAATACAGCGCAAAACCCCGTGGTGGGTCTGGCTTCTGCCACTCCCCATCATTTGGTGGCTGGCCCTGCTCACAGCCGGGTGCTGGACCCCCGGAACCGATCTGGGGGAGCTGCTGGGCAGTCTTTCGGCGGCTCTCCAAACACCCTTCTCCATCTACTGGACGGATTCCTCTGTCCGGTGGATGGCTTTGTTTACCCTGGGCTACGGGATCATCGCCCTGACGGCGGCGTCCAACCGGAAAAACACCCGCCGGGGCGAGGAACATGGTTCTGCCTGCTGGGGCGACGTGTTCCAGACCGCCAAGCGGTACCGGGACAAAAAGGACCCCAGCCAAAACCTCATCCTGACCCAGCATTTCCAGATGGGCCTGGACGGCCACAAGCACAAGCGCAACACCAATGTACTGGTCATCGGCGGCTCCGGCGCGGGCAAGAGCCGGTCCTACGCTATCCCCAACGCCTTAAACTGCGGGAACTGTTCCCTGGTCATCTGCGACCCCAAGTCGGAGATCCTGCGGAAAACCGGCGGGGCGCTGAAGGCCAACGGCTACGAGGTGCGGGTGTTCGATCTTTTGAATCCCGACGCTTCCTTCTGCTACAATCCCCTGGCCTATGTCCGGGACGACAAGGACGTGCTGCGGCTCATCGAAACCCTCATCCAATCCACCACCCCGCCCGGGGCGCAGTCTTCCGACCCCTTCTGGCAGAAATCCGAAACGGCGCTGCTGCAGGCGTTGGTCCTGTACCTCAAACACGAAGCGCCGCCGGAGGAACAGAACTTCGGCATGGCCATGGAGATGCTGGCCGCAGCCGAGGTGAAGGAGGAAGAAGAAGGGTACGAATCCCCTTTGGACATCCTCTTCGCCCGCCTGGAGATGCGGGACCCGGAGAGCATCGCCGTCAAGCAGTACCATGTCTTTAAGATGGGGGCCGGCAAAACCTTAAAATCCATTTTGATCAGCGTCGGCGTCCGGCTGTCCGCCTTCAACCTGCCCCAGATCGTCCGCCTCACCTGCACCGACGACCTGCATCTGGAGAAAATGGGCGAGAAAAAGGTGGCTCTGTTCTGCTGCATCCCGGACTCGGACAAGTCCCTCAACTATCTGGTGGGCATGATTTACGGGCAGCTCATCCAAACCCTCTACTTTGTCGCCGACCGGAAATACAAGGGGAGATTGCCGGTGCCGGTCCATCTGCTCATCGACGAGGCCCCCAACATCGCCCTGCCCACGGACAACTTCCTGCCCTGGCTTTCCACCATGCGGAGCCGGAACATCTTCTGTTCCTACATCGCCCAGAACATGGCGCAGATCAAGGCGCTGTTCAAGGATCAGTGGGAATCCCTGGTGGGGCTGTGCGACGAATTCCTTTACTTGGGCGGCAATGAGAAAGAAACCCACAAGTACGTTTCCGAACTCATGGGGAAAGAAACGCTGGATGTAAACACCTACGGCCGCAGCAAAGGCCGAAGCGGCAGCTTCAGCGTCAACGACCAGCAGACCGGCCGGGAGCTTTTGACTCCCGACGAGGTGCGGATGCTTCCTAACCGCAAGGCGATTTTGTTTGTCCGGGGAGAAAGGCCCATGATGGATGACAAGTACGACCTGATGCGCCACCCCAACATCAAGCTCACTGAGGACGGCGGCGCGGAACCCTACGACTATACCAAAGCCAAGGACGCCAGGGACGACCTGGCCTGCCCGCCGGACCAGTGGGAACTGCTGGACCCGGAAGAATTTTTGTAATAGCTTCTTGAAAGAATTGGAGGAATGCCTTTGAAGAAACGATCCATGAAACATCGGAGCCATCCTGCCCGCCTGGGAAACAGGGGGCGGCTCTGCTTCTGCGTGTACGCCGCGGCGGTGTGCGCCTTCTGCCTGCCGGTTTCCGTCTTTGCCGCTGCAGGCGACCCATTAACGGTGGTCAGCAACCTGTCCACCTTCATCTTTTCCCTGATCCGGGCCATCGGCCTCATCCTGCTGGGCTGGGGTGTGGTGCAGGTAGGCCTCTCCTTCCAGAGCCATGACCCGTCCCAGAGGTCCCAGGGATTTCTCACCCTGGCGGGCGGCCTGGTTGTGACCTTCGCCAAGGAGATCCTGGACCTTATCACCAGCGGCACCCCGTAAGGAGGGAGCCTTACGAACTGGATCGTAGACAACCTGAACTCCGCCCTGGGAACCTGGGACGAGAAGCTCAGTGAAATCTGGCAGCTCCTCACCCAGGACCCCGCCGCCTTCAAGGGCGGAGCGATCTGGCAGGTGATGCTGGACATCAACGACGCCTTGAAGGCCATCGGCTACGGCCTGCTGGTTTTGTTTTTCGCGGTGGGCGCAGTGAAAACCTGCGCCTCCCTTGCCGATCTGAAACGCCCGGAAGCGGCCTTCAAGCTGTTCATTCGCTTTATCCTGGCCAAAGCGGCGGTGGGATACGGGCTGGATCTGATGCTGGCGGTCTTTACCATCATTCAGGGCATGGTGTCCTCCATCATCGCCGAAGCCGGGGTGTCGACCGGGGGAAGCACCACCTTACCCCAGGAGATCGTCGACATGATCAACGATGTGGGATTTCTGGAATCCATCCCCTTGTGGGTGGTGACCCTGCTGGGCGGGCTGTTCATTACGGTGCTGGCTTTCATTATGATCCTGACGGTATATAGCCGGCTATTCAAACTGTACATGTACACCGCCATTGCCCCCATCCCGCTGTCTGCCTTTGCGGGGGAACCCAGCGGCAATATCGGGAAAAACTTCCTGCGGTCCTACGCCGGGGTGTGCCTGGAGGGCGCGGTGATTGCCCTGGCCTGCATCATCTTTTCGGTCATGGCGGCTTCCCCGCCTGCGGTGGACACCAGCGTGTCGGCAGTCACCGCCGTTTGGAGCTATGTGGGGGAGCTCATCTTTAACCTGCTGGTTTTAGTAGGCGCTGTGCGGATGAGCGACCGCATCGTCAAGGAACTCATGGGGCTGTAGCGTTGGAAGGAGGCTGATCTTATATGGAAGTCAAAATACCCAAAGAAATCCGGGACTACCAGGAGTCTGTCTTTTTCGGGCTTTCCTTCCGGCAGTTTTTCTGCTCGGTGATGGCAGTGGGGACGGCGGTATGGCTGTACTTCTGGCTGAAGCCTTTGCTGGGGACCGAGATGACCGGCTGGATGTGCATTTTCGGGGCCGCGCCCTTTGCCGCCTGCGGGTTCTTCCGCTACCACGGGATGACTGCGGAGCAGTTCGCCTGGGCTTTTATCAAGTCGGAGGTGCTGTATCCGAAGAAGCTGGTGGTCAAATCCAACAGCCTGTATTATGAGGCCATGAAGGAGGCCATCGCAAAAAGGGAAAAACCTCCCCGCAACCTCTTGAAATGGAAGCCGCAGTCACCGGCTGGGGAAGAAAAATAGCCGGTAAAATTTACCAGAAAAGGAGAAATGCCTATCATCAAAACCCTTCTCAAAGCAGTAAAAGCCGAAAAGGAACCTTTCCGCGTCCCCCATTCGGTGCAGGACGCCATCCCCATCCGCCGCGTCTGGCCGGATGGGATTTTTCAGGTGGGGAACCGGTTCTCCAAAACCTTTTCCTTTACCGACATCAACTACGCCATCGCCGGGAAAGAGGACAAGACGGCGATGTTTCTGGACTACTCCGAGCTATTGAACGCCCTGGACTCCGGCGCTTCCGCCAAGATCACCGTCCGCAGCCGCCGGGTGGACCGGGCGGAGTTTGAGAAGTCCCTGCTGCTCCCCATGCGGGAGGACGGGCTGGACCATTTCCGGGAAGAATACAACGAAATGCTGCTCTCTAAAGGGACCGGCGCTGCCAGTGCAGTTCAGGACCGGCTCATCACCATCACCGCCGCCAAACGGAATATTTCGGAAGCCCGGAGCTACTTTTCCCGGGTCGGCACCGACCTCATGACCCACCTTGCCCAGCTTTCCTCTTCCTGCCGGGAGCTGGACGCCGCGGCGCGGCTGCAGGTCTTCCGGGATTTCTTCCGGGAGGAACCGGCCCCCTTCCCCTTTGACCTGAAGGGGCAGATGCGGCTGGGGCACAGCTTCAAGGACTGGCTCTGCCCGGATTCGATGGAGTTCCGCAAGGATCATTTCCGCCTGAACAGCCGCTGGGGACGGGCGCTGTACTTACAGGACTACGCTTCCTACATCAAGGATTCCATGATCGCCGAGCTATGCTCCCTGGACCGGAGCCTCATGCTCTCCATCGACATCCTGCCGGTGCCCACCGACGAGGCGGTGAAGGAGATCCAGAACAAGCTCCTGGGGGTAGCCACCAACGCCGCCAACTGGCAGCGGAAGCAGAACGCGGCCAACAATTTTTCCGCCGTCCTCCCTTACGACATGGAGATGCAGCGGAAGGAAACCACCGAGATGCTGAACGACCTGACCAGCCGGGACCAGCGGATGATGTTCGGGCTGGTGACGATGGTGCATCTGGCGGATTCCAGGGAGCAGCTGGATTCGGACACCGAAACCATCCTCACCGTCGCTCGGAAGCATCTCTGCCAGATGTCGGTGCTTCGCTGGCAGCAGAAGGACGGGCTGGACACGGCGCTGCCCTACGGCCTGCGGAAGATCCAGGCCCTCCGCACCTTGACAACCGAAAGTGCCGCGGTGCTGATCCCCTTCAAGGCCCAGGAAATCATGCAGGCGGGGGGAATCTATTACGGGCAGAACGCCGTTTCCGGCAACATGATTGTGGCCGACCGCCGCAGGCTCCTCAACGGTAACAGCTTCCGGTTAGGCGTCAGCGGCTCCGGCAAATCCTTCTCCGCCAAGGAAGAAATCGCCAGCATTGCCCTGTCCACCGATGACGACGTCCTGATTCTGGATCCGGAATCGGAGTTCGGGCTGCTGGCCGAAGCATTGGGCGGGGAGGTCATCCGGGTATCCGCTTCCTCGGACACCCACATCAACGCGCTGGACATGGACCGGGCCTATGGTGACGAAAGAAACCCGCTGATTGAGAAATCAGAATTCATCCTCTCCCTGTTCGAGCAGCTGGTGGGGGCCGGGGGCGTTTCCGCCAAGGAGAAATCCATCCTGGACCGCTGTGCCTACGATGTCTACCGGGATTACATGGCAAACGGGTATCAGGGGAAGGTCCCCACCTTAAAAGATCTGTACCATGCCCTGTTGCAGCAGCCGGAACCGGAGGCCAGGGGGCTGGCCCTGTCCTCGGAACTCTTCATCACTGGCAGCCTCAACACCTTCGCCCAGCCCACCAATGTGGACACCAAAGCGAGGATCATCGCCTACGACATCCGGGAGCTGGGGGAGCAGCTCATGCCCATCGGGATGCTGGTGACGCTGGACGCCATCTTTAACCGGGTAATCCAGAACTGGAAGAAGGGAAAAACCACCTGGGTGTTTGCCGATGAGTTCTATCTGTTGTTCCGGTACCAGTACAGCGCCGACTTTTTCTACAAGCTGTGGAAGCGGATCCGGAAATACAATGGGCTGGTGACAGGGCTGACCCAGAATGTGGAGGAGCTGCTCCGGTCCGACACCGCCCGGCTCATGCTGGCAAACTCGGAGTTTCTGGTTATGCTGAACCAATCCGCCACCGACCGGGACGAGCTGGCCAAGCTCCTGAATATCTCTGACACCCAGCTGGGCTACATCACAAATGTGGCGGCGGGCTGCGGCCTTATCCGCTGTGCGGGGAACATTGTGCCCTTCGAGAACAGTTTCCCGCGGAACACCCAGCTCTACCGGTTGATGACAACCAAGCCGGGGGAACGGTAGAAATGGTTTTCAGCTCTGGATGCGCTTTTGAAGGTCTTCCACCGAAGGAAGCTGCTGCTCCAATTCCTCCGGCAAAGTACTGGTAATCTTGTATTCGCTGACGCCAATCGGCTTGCTCATATCCTTTAAGGAATACTCTGCCACTAAGTCATTCTTACTCTTGCAGAGCAGCAAGCCGATGGAGGGATTGTCTGCGTCTTTTTTCAGGATGCCGTCCACCGCGGATAGATAGAAATTCAACTGTCCGGCATACTCCGGTTTGAACTCACCAGTTTTCAGCTCGATGACCACATAACAGCGGAGATTTAAATTGTAGAAAAGCAGGTCGATATAGAAATCATCGCCGCCCACATTCAGGTGGTACTGATTCCCCAAAAAGGCAAAGCCGGTTCCCAGCTCCAGCAGCAGCTTGGTTACATCCTGTACCAGGGCACGTTCAATGTCGCGCTCCACCATGTCCTCCTTAAAAGGGATAAAGTCAAAGACATAGGGATCTTTTATGGTCTGTATTGCCAACTCGCTTTGGGGAGAGGGAAGCCGGCGCTCAAAATTGGTAACCTTCCCAGCCAGCGCCTGCCGCTGGTACAGCCCGCTTTCAATTTGGTGCACCAAAACATTGCGGGACCAGCCGTTTTTTACAGTTTGGGCTGCATACCAGGCATAGGCATCTGGATCTTTTACTTTATCCATTAAGGCAATATTATGATACCAGGTAATTTGTGCAAGCGCTGCTTGCACAAATTCTTTATCTGGAAACATCCGTGCAAACTTTGCCATATACTTTAAATTTCTGACAGAATAGCCTGTAGACTGCGGAAACTCCATCTTGATATCCTGCGCCAAATTATCAACGAATTTGCTGCCCCAGCTTTTATGTGCGTTAATGACGCAGCCGATGTTGTAATAAAGCATGATCAATTCCGTATTTACATGAACAGCTGCCTTATATTGGGCTGCTTTGATTTCCTGTTTTACCTGTTCGATGGTAGCAAGATATTCGCTTGAATTCATCAACATGGGGATCTGCTCCTTTACGATTCAATAGTCGCTCTATTTATAGTATACCACAGGAGGTGCGTTTTTGAAAGAAATCAAAACAAAACCGGAGGGAAATCCCAAGGTTCTGGACACCGCCGCCAGGGTTCCCAAATCCGCCCTGAAAGCCCTGTGGCTCAAATCCAAAGAAAAAATTGCCAGTCAGAAGGAGGAAACCTCCAACGCCCCGGCCAATACCGCCGGGGACCAGATGCTGTCCGGCATGGAAACCGCCGCAAAGAAAGGGGCGAATTTAGCCTGGCGCGGCGGGAAGAAGCTGGCCCAGGATACCGCCCGGAAGATCAGGGAAAAGCGCGCGCTTTCCCGCGCCGCCGAAACGCTGCGGGATACCGGCATCAGGGCTGGAAAGATTGGCTCGGATACAGCTGGGAATCTCCCCAAAAATATTCCTTCCGCCAGACCGCAAGCCGGCTCCATTCAGAAAACGGGGAAATCGGTGGGAGAGGCGGCAAAGTCCGGCGCCAGGGCTGTTCGCCAGTCCGCCAAAACAGTCCGGTCCTCCGTCAAGACGGCGGAATACACCGTAAAAACGGCGCAGAAATCCATCAAGACAGCGGAACAGGCCGGGAAATCGACGGTGAAAACTGCACAGGTCACAGCCAAAACCGCACAGCAGGCCGCGCAGGCGACGGTGAAAACGGTCAAGCTGGCTGTCCCGGTGGTGAAAGCCGCCGCAAAAGCGGCCGTCACCGGGGTCAAGGCGGCGGCGAAAGCAACGGCTGCGGCGGTTAAAGCTGCGGCGACCGGGATCAAATCCCTGGCTGCCGCCATTGCCGCTGGCGGGTGGATCGCAGTGGTGATTGTGGTGGTCATTTGCTGTGTGGGGATGTTCCTTGCCATGCTGATGGGCGGCGGGCAGCAGATGGAAACCACCTGGGAAGGGACCGGGATTTTTGAGTGGCCCTTACCGGGGGATTTTTCCATTACCTCTCCCTTTGGGTACCGGACCGACCCCATCACCGGGGAGAGTTCCTTTCATGACGGGGTGGACATCGCGGCTCCGGAGGGGACAGCCATTCTCGCTGCGGCGGACGGGGTTGTGGTTACCGCCAACCGCACCGATTCCTGGGGCGGGAGCTACGGCTACTATGTGAAAATCCGGCACGATGAAACCTACGAAACCCTGTACGCCCATTGTTCGGAGGTGCTGGTGAAAGCCGGGCAGGAAGTGGAGCAGGGGGATGTTGTCGCCCTGGTAGGCAGTACCGGGAATTCCACTGGGGATCACCTGCACTTCGAAGTGCGGGAAGGTGGGAGTAAGGTGGATCCAATGGGGTTCTTCACCCGGTTTGCCGAAACCACTGCACTTCTGTCGCAAATTTCCATTGACACAAAGAAACAAATATTCTATAATCAAATCAGAACAAAAGTTTTGTGGAGATGATGGAATGGAACGGGTGATCCTGCATTCGGATTTGAACAGCTTCTATGCTTCAGTGGAATGCCTGATGAACCCCTCCCTGCGGGAGAAACCGGTGGCGGTGGGCGGGGATGTGGAGAGCCGCCACGGCATCATCCTCACCAGAAACCAGCTTGCAAAACCCTTCGGCGTCCGGGTGGGCCAGGCCATCTGGGAAGCGAAACAGTGCTGCCCGGAGCTGGTGGTGGTGCCACCCCACTTTTCGGAATATCAGAAGTTTTCCCGGCTGGTGCGGGAGATTTACGAGGAATACACCGACCAGGTGGAGCCCTTTGGGATCGACGAGGCCTGGCTGGACGTCACCGGCAGTCGGATGTTATTCGGATCTGGCCGGGAAATCGCAGATACTCTCCGGAAACGGATTCGGAAAGAACTGGGCCTCACCGTTTCGGTGGGTGTAAGCTTTAACAAGGTCTTTGCCAAGCTGGCAAGCGATCTGAAAAAGCCCGACGCCACCACCGAAATCCCCCGGGAACGGTTCCGGGAGGTCATTTTTCCGCTGCCGGTATGCGACCTTCTGTTTGTGGGCTGGAGCGCTGCCAGAAAATTCCGAGATTACGGTGTTTTCACCATCGGCGACCTGGCGAACACCGATGTGAAGCTGCTCCGAAGCTGGATGGGGAAGCAGGGAGAGATCCTCCACGCCTATGCCAACGGCTGGGACATTTCCCCGGTGGCCAAGGTGGGCAACGCGGAGATCGTCAAATCGGTGGGCAATTCCACCACCTGTCCCCGGGACTTACGGACCAATGAGGATGTGCGCCTGGTGATTACCATGATGGCGGAGGAAGTTTCCCGGCGGCTGCGGGAACAGGGCTTACAGGGCAAAACGGTGGTGCTGTTCCTGCGGGACAACAACTTGAAAAGCTGGGAACGGCAGGCGCCCATGAAGCGTTTCACCAACGTCTGCGCCGAAATCGCCGGGGAGGCCTACGCCCTGTTCCGGAAGGTGTACGGCTGGCCCACGCCTTTGCGGGGATTGGGCGTGCGGGTGACAGATTTGGCGCCGGAGGGAAGTGCCGAGCAATGTATGTTTTTCGGCGAGGAAACCCACCTCAAGCGTGCTTCCCTGGACAGGGCCGTGGACGGGGTGCGGAAACGGTTCGGGGAGGGGAGCGTGCGCCGGGCCCTACTGATGACTGATCCGAAGCTGGCCCACCTAGACCCCAACATTCAAAGCTCTCTGCAAAATTTTGTGCAGGCGGCGTCGTACCAGTAAAAATGGGTATCCTGTGGAGCGAAGGAGTGATTTTTGATGTGCGGACGATACGGTTTTTCCATAGACGAACAGGAAATCCGCCGGATTGTGAGGGAAGTGGAACAAAGCGGCGCGGAAGTGACTGGGGAGATTTTCCCCGGTAATACGGTTCCCATCCTGATCGCCCCGGGTGGAAGTCCCAGACTTGTCCCGGCGGTATGGGGTCTGCAAAATCCCTGGCGCAAGGGGCTTGTCATCAACGCAAGGGCGGAAACGGCGTCACAAAAGCCCATGTTCCGGGGGCTTTTGTGCGGGCAGCGGTGCCTGGTGCCGTCCAGCGGGTTTTACGAGTGGACTCACGATGAAGCCCATGTCTGCTGTCACTGCCGCCAGCCGGGGGAGCCTCTCACCTGGATGGCGGGGCTTTATGACCGGGGAGAGAGGCTGCCCCGGTTTACCATCCTCACAACTGCCGCCAATTTCTCCATTGCCCCCATCCACGACCGGATGCCTTTGGTGATCCCGGCGGGCGAGGGACTTGAGTGGCTCAACGATCCCATGGCGGCCAGTTTGCTGCTGGGGAGAGAGCCGGCGGCGTTATCGGTGCGGGTGGTGTGAAAATGGGACAATATGAACGCAGGTATTTGCAGGTGGATGCAGAGTTCCTGCCGGACGGAAAAGTGCTGCCGAAAGTACTTTACTGGGAGAATGAGGACGGGACGGTGCTCCCCTTCCCCATCGACCGGGTACTGGATATCGAAAGGGCCGCCTGCTTAAAAGCGGGCGGCCTGGGATTACGGTACCGGTGTTTGATCCACGGAAAGCAGCGTGAACTCTTTTTGCAGGCGGATAACCGCTGGTTTGTGGCGGCGAAGGTGAGGAATTCTGAATAAGGATGGTCCCGACGGGAAAGATTTCTGCCTATCGGGACTGTTATTATTGGCTTGAAGTACAGTAAACTAGAAATATCTTGCGACGCTTGCTGCTTCGGCAGTTTCGACGTATGCACCGCTTTTCGTGTAGACATCAATAGTGGTTACAGTGCGATAGTAGTAACCGGAAGCAGGCACATAGGATTTTGTAAAAGAGACTGATCTAGATGTAGGGGTTGTAGACCATGACGTTTCTTCATCCCAATCTTTTTGATTGGAGGATTGCTCCAATGTCATGTTGATTTTGTAATCGTAATCTGAAAAAGATTTAAGGTAATAGTCGCAACTTGAAGAAACTGTATATGAATTGACAGTCAGACTAGAAGTTACCCATGCGACCGCCTCATACCGAGTTTCGATAAGATCGGAAATTGGAATATCCAAATCGGCAGCATAGGCTGGATTTGCGACAGCACATGCAGTGATCATAGCAAGTATAAGGGCAATCAACTTTCTTTTCATGTCCATTTCCTCCTAGATTTAATTTTCTATTAGTATAAATAGAAAAAGAAGGATTTTGCAGCAAACTATTCGGAAATTGAAATAGATTCAGCAATTTTAATAAGTTCTGCGCAGTTTATTTCACCGGAAATAAGAAAAGATGCCAAATCTGTTGGCCATATAATTGTTGAAAGTCCATCCTTTTCGATAGACATAGCTGGATATTTGTCTTCAAGTTGAAATTTTTTCACATCTGCATCTTCAGTATCCAAACTAATTCCAGCTCCCAAATCACTTTCCATTACAATAATCTCTTCGCCTGTACTGGATTCTAAGTGATAGGTAATGCTGGCCGGTGTTTCATCGACAGAAGAAACTTGAAAACCCTCCGGAAGATAACCAAAATCCAACGGACTTAATGTGCTTGTATTCGGTATAAACTGTATAGATGTGTGTGTTTCCTGCACATCAATCAGCCAGTTTAAGAATGGGCGTCTAACCGCTTCCACATTGATAACAGTACACACGCCGCCGACAACTATTATCAGCAAGATAACGGCAACCTTTGCAAATGCTGCATAGGCTTTTTTACAATCTCGGACGAGCCGCTGCCGCCGTAAGACCCGGTTGGCCTGCTTCATAAACTTTTGCAGGTCCTTTTCGCCTGCCGGATCAGGATGGGCGCTCACATCCTCCTCCATCAGGCGCGCCTCTTCCAAGATGGCGGCCTCTGCAATGATCTGCATATTGTGAAATTGAAGCTCCTCCAGCTCTTCCGCAAGAATCCTGTCAACGGACATCGGATCAGTCAAGATTGCACACCTCCCTTAAAATCTGCTGTGCGTGACGGTTGGTACGGCTGATGTAACTGCGGACTGTATTCATCGATACTCCAAGTTTCTTTGCCAGCTCTTCGCGGTCCATTTTTCCAAGAAAGTATAGCCGAAAAGCTACCTGTTCAGTCGGAGTGAGTTCCGAGAGCCGGTTTGCAAACGCCAGCAGCGTTTCCCGGTCCATTGTGACGGCCTCTGCGCTGGGTGCGGCCCGGTGACGGAGGGTATATAGATAATTGTCCAGTTTTTCATTTTCAATATCTACAAATACTACGGCTTTCCGCTTCAAAAGAAATTGCTGAATCGTAGTATGAGCCGCTGTTAATAGATACGCAAGTTGGCGGCGGGGCTCCAATTTCGCTACGGTTGCGATATTACGGGCTACGCCCAGGTAAGCCTGCTGCACACAATCTTCGATGTCGCTGCAGTCCGCAGTCAAATGTTTGGAAATATATTTTTCAACGGATTTGCGGTATTTCAAATATAACTCCGCTAAAACCTGCTGTTCCTCTGCATTTTCTGTATAGGACAAAAGAAGAACAAAAAACAAATCTGTCATGTGCTACCTCCTGTGCTCTATTCTTATTTTACCATAGATTTTGACAAATCGGAAGATGGTGTCGAGCCGCAAAAGGCATTATTTTTTCGCAAAGCAGTAATCGTTGCCGAAATCATATCGGTGATAAAACGTGCTTCCTGGTCACTGCAATCGGAGAAAAGAATGTCACACTCTTTACAATAGGACTCCTTTGCCCGTACCAGGTTGTCGCAAAGGAGATCAGAAAGCAAAACATCAAGCGCGTTAGCGATATGAACCAGGGTAGGAAGCGAAACTCTTGCATTACCAGTCTCAATATTACTCAAATGGCTGGAAGAAATGTTTACTGCTTCCGCCAGTTTTTCTTGAGTAATATCGCCTCGGATTCGAGCGATTTTGATTCGTTTCCCAATGTCCTTATAATTGATAGCATCTGACATTCATGTTCCCCCATATCATAAAAGGTCGTTGTGTTCCGTTAACATATGATAAGGCAACCTTTTCCCTATACTTAACGGTGTGGTTTAGTAAGGCAGCGTGCCCATCAGGTAAAAAACTGCTTATTACTGTAAATGCTCCTTAAGCATTTTCAAGGCTTTCATCCTGTCTTTATGTACCGCCTGTCTGGAAACCCGAAATTTGAGTGCCAGTTCTTGATCGGAATATCCATAATAGTAGTAACCTACTATAATAACCCGTTGATTCGGCGAGAGAAAACTAAGTAGATTTAAGGCAACACCGCACAGAAAAAGGAGCGAGATAGTGCCAAATGTGATATAATGAAATTATGGATAAACAGATGACACTTTCCGCATTCAGCGATGAACTGGCGCAGGTGCGGACAAAGAAAAAAGAATTTCTCGAGCAGATTGAACGGATCGTCCCGTGGAAGGAATGGCTTGCCATGATTCAGCCGTGCTATTACAAAGGAGAGCGCGGCAACAAACCCTATCCGCTGGAGACCA
>OIXH01003416.1_pt1 | contig 14095 bp, 11 predicted proteins | sample 1587741 | NCBI WGS metagenome assembly OIXH01 (sample SAMEA3888916, study PRJEB22519) | human gut metagenome | biome: human gut; feature: human-associated habitat; material: faeces | place: Denmark | collected 2011 | reverse complement strand
CTGGAAAAACAACTCTTTCAAAATTATTACTACATATGTATTCAATAGAGAAAGGGGAAATTTTAATCAACGATAATAATATAGAAGATATTCAATTGGAGTGTATCAGAGATAGGATTGCATATATTTCACAGGAAAACTTCTTCTTTACAGGAAGTATTTATGAAAATCTGGTACTTGGAACAGATAATATAAACATGGATGAGGTAATAGAGGTGTGTAAGCAGACACAGGCACATTCATTTATAAATGAAATGCCACTTCGTTATGATACAATTTTAGAAGAAAATGGAGCAAATCTTTCAAGTGGGCAGAAGCAAAGATTGGCAATCGCAAGGGCACTTCTCAGAAAACCAGATATTTTAATATGTGACGAGGCAACAAGTAATCTGGATGTAACGACAGAAAGGATGATTCAACAAGTATTAAATGAATATTGTGAAAATATAACGACAATATTCATTGCGCACAGACTTCATACAATAAAAAACTGCGACCAGATATATGTATTTGAAAAGGGAAAAGTAATTGAAAGTGGGACGCATAAAGAACTTGTTAAACATGGTGGAAAGTACGCAGATATGGTTTGGCAGCAGGGGCTCGACATCGGAATACAGGAAAAGAACAGGAGAAAGTGCGTATGAAACCAGTTATTATCAATATTGAAGAGATGAGTGAAAGTCGGGAACTTTATCAGGCAAAGCCTCAGAAACTTCTGGTGTGGACAATATATATTATTTTTTTTATATTATTGATAGCGTTTCTTTGGATGAAATATTTTAAAATTGATATTGTGGTTAAAAGTAATGGGGTATTTCAGAGTGAAGAGAATACATATGAAATCGGGAATCAGGTAAACGGAACTATAAATGAGATATATGTGAGAAATGGTGAGTATGTAAAAAGTGGAATGGTACTGTTTGTACTGAGTAATGATAGTGTAAATGAATTTATCGATACGTATCAGAACAAGGAAGAGGAGCTAAGGAAACGTATAGAGATATTAAATGCTTACCAGAACGTATTAGAGGGTAATGAGAGTGCGTTAGATAAAATGAAAAACAACCCGTATTACAGTGAGATTTTAAACCGGAAAAATCTTTTGGAGATAACAATAAATAACAACAGTGGAAAAGCCTTAAAGCAAGAAAACACGTATACAAGTAATATTTCCAGTTTAAAAACTTCTATTGAAGAATATAGGAGTAAATACGATAAATTTGAGACTGCAAAGAGATGTATTTATTCCAGAACCAATGAATTCACAAGTGATGACAGTTATTTTGATAGTCTGGTTAACAGTTATTTGTCAAGTTACCGTCTCATGTCTGGGCAGTATGATTCACAGATTAACGAGTACCAAGGCAAGGCGGAGGATTATGAAAAAGAGTTAGAAAAATTAGAAAAGGCAGGAAAGAAGAAGGATAAAAGTGATGAAAAGAAGACATTAGAAGAGGCACGCGATGGGGCAGCAGAAAAGGTTGAAAGCTTAAAGCTGGAAAAAGAACAGGCACTATCGAATTTAGAACTGCAACAGATAGCGGAAATAGAGCAAATGCAGGAGAATTTAAAAAGCACGATTTTATCGGCGGAGCTGAATGTGACATCGGAACAAATTCAATTGGATGAATTAAAAGAAAATGATATATCGGCAATTACGATGTCTTATATGCTGAGTGAAAAGGCACAGATATATACGGAACTATTTTCACTGCAAAGCGAACTTGAAGAGTGCCAGTGTAATCTTAAAGATTATAGAATGCAAGAAGAAAAATGTACGATTTATGCGTCTGCAAGTGGATATTTTTACTATAGCGCAGATATTCAGGAAGGAACTTATATTCAAGAAGGAACAAAAATAGGAACTATTTACCCAGAGGGAAAATATACTTTTTTTGCGGAAGTATATGTGGATAATTCACAGATTGGAAAACTTTATGAGGGGCAGAGGGCAAAGATTGAAATAGAAGCGTACCCTTCAAATGAATATGGATATTTTATAGGGGAAATAGAAAGTATTCCGAAAAATATTGCAGGAGAATCAGGAAGTGGAACATATTATGCAGTTAAAGTTAAGTGCAATCTAAACCAGGACAGTAATGATACAGGCAAGATAAAAGACATCAATATTATAGAAGGAATGTTCTGCAAAGCAGACTTTATTGTTGAAGAAAAGAATGTTTTGGCATATGTTTTAGAAAAACTGGATTTTGTAAAAGAGTAGAAACCGAGAACTCACATAACCAGAGACTGGAGTCTCTGGTTATGTTGATTCTAAAAAAATAATATTTTTATACAATCTCTCCATCCGCAACAATTGCGATAATTCCCAATACCACGCGCACGGCTGTCTCCATGCCCTCTACACTGATATGCTCGTAAGGACCGTGGAAGCCGTAGCCGCCGGTTCCGAGGTTCGGGCAGGGAAGCCCCATGAAGCTTAAGCGCGCTCCGTCCGTGCCACCGCGTACCGGGCGGGAGAGCGGCGAAAGACCGGTTTCGGAAATCGCCTTTTTGGCAATGTCAACGACGTAAGGATGCTTTTCAATCACTTCAAGCATATTGGAGTAGGACTCCTTGATGACAAGGGATACGGTGCCTTCGCCGTACTTCTGGTTGAGAGTGGCTTCAAGGTTTCGCAGCGTATCAAGGCGTGCGAGAAACGTCTGCCTGTCGTGGTCCCTCACAATATAGGAAAGCGTTGCGGATGCAACATCTCCCTTCATATCGGTAAGGTGATAGAAGCCTTCCCGTCCCTCTGTGTGGGCAGGTGTTTCGGCTTCCGGAAGCATGGACTGTAGTTCGCAGGCAACCAGAGCGGCATTTACCATAATATCCTTTGCCTCACCCGGGTGAACATTCACACCGGTTATCGTAAAGAGGGCACTTGCGGCGTTAAAATTCTCGTAAGCGACTTCCCCTTCATAATCGCCGTCTAACGTGTAGGCAAAATCAGCCTTAAAGTAGTCGAGGTCGAACAGTTCCGCACCGTTTCCAACCTCCTCATCCGGGGTAAAACCGACCCAGATATCGCCGTGCGGCTTGCCGGAAGCAATGAGCTGTTCCATCGCAGTGAGAATTTCGGCAATGCCGGCTTTGTCGTCAGCGCCTAATAAAGTAGTGCCGTCGGTTGTAATCAGCGTGCGTCCGGCAAGGGAGGCAAGAGACGGAAAATCGCTTACCTTTAAAAGAGCGCCGCTTCCGGGAAGAAGGACGTCACCACCGTCATAGTTTTTGATAATCTGCGGTTTTACATTTTCACCGGAATAGTCCGGTGCTGTGTCCATATGGGAAATAAAGCCGACGGCTTTTTTGTGCTCATAGCCCGGTGTGGCAGGAAGTAAGCCATATACATAGCAGTGGTCGGTCAGACGAACCCTGGTCAGCCCCAAATCCTTTAATTCCTGCTCTAAAACCTTTGCAAGTGCAAACTGGCGGTCGCTTGACGGGATATTTACAGCGCCGTCTTTTATACTGTTTTCTTCGTCAGAAGTAGTCCAGTAAGAAACATACGTTAAAAATCGTTCTTCTACGCGCATAGAAAACCTCCATAAATAAAATGTCTATTAGATTGCATGCTTCATTATACCACAAAATAAAATTTTTTTAAAAAAAGTGTTGCATTTTTCTTAAATTTAATATAACATTTTCGCTATATTTTTTCAAGTTATATATACAAATAGAGCTATCTCGAAATTACGAGATAACTCTATTTTTGATGGTATGACAAAAATCATACCGATACATTGAAAATCATACCAAATAAAATGCAGTTAAAAACTTTGTTTTTAAGCAGTGAAAATGCCGAAAGTATGACGGTTATTCCTGCCGTAGCTTCGATTTTGGTATTGACAATGGTATATAAAGTATGTTATACTTCAATTGTGAACGGGGATGACACCCATAACAAAAAACAGTATCACACATTTACAATAAGGGGATGATACCCATAGAAAAAAACATTGTTGTTGTAGATGAACAAGGAAATGAATATGAGGCGACCTACCCAAAAAGGGCAAAAGGTCTTGTGAAAAATGGCAGGGCACGCTTCATAGATGAAAACACTATATGCCTTGCGTGTCCGCCAAATATTGAATTGGAGGACAAAATAATGTCAGAAAATAAATAGGTTGATTCTGTTAATTGCACTAATATCCATAATAATAGCGGAGTTTCCAAAGAGATTGCTGATGCTATGTCTGATTCGCTTAATTCAACATCGGAACAACAACGCTCAGAAAAACTCACTATGGATTATCTACTAGGTAAAATTGAAGAAATCTCACTTAGTCAGGCATTTCTCACTGATGCGATTTCTGAACTAGGAAAAATGAAATCAGGTGGACCTGGTGATGTAGGAACACAAGAACAAGCAAAAGCAATAGGGGAAATCATCAAAGCGAGAGAAGCAACAAATCAAAAATTAATTGCTCTCTATGAAAGGATGTATGATGACTTAAAGCCTGATAAAAAAATCAATAACGAAAGGGTTGCCGTTATAGGAACTTTAATCGAAACATTGGGTGAGGGACTTACACCTGTAGAATCCAAAGAGGCTTTAACCGAAATATTGGGAATTGCTTTACAAGATTAACAAAAAACATCTAAATAAAAGCCTTGTCGTAGAAAACCGCTGCGGCAAGGTTTTTTGTCCCTATTGTGCTTCAACCATAGCAGAGATTTACCAAAAATGCAACATTTCGCCAAATCCATGCAAGATTTTCCTCTGGGATTTTTCCCCGTTTTGGATTATCATAAAAGCACAGACGCTCCCGGGAAAATGAAAGGAGAATGGCTATGAAAATTACATTTGTCGGCGCTGGAAGCACAGTTTTTGCCAGAAACGTCATCGGCGACTGTATCCTCACGCCGGAACTTGGGGATTTTGACGTCTGTCTTTTTGACATCGATCCCAAGCGACTGGATGAATCCTACCAGATTCTCGGCAACATTAACAAGACTGCCAACGGAAAGGCCCACATCACCCAGACCCTGGACCGGGAGACCGCTTTCCGGGGCGCGGACTTCGTGGTCAACGCCATCCAGGTGGGCCTTTACGACCCTTGCACCATCACCGACTTTGAGGTCCCCAAAAAGTACGGCCTCCGGCAGACCATCGCCGACACCCTGGGCATCGGCGGCATCTTCCGGGCCTTGCGGACCATCCCGGTGATGAAGGCCTACGCCGACGACATGGAGCGCTGGTGCCCCAACGCCCTGTTCCTCAATTACACCAACCCCATGGCCATGCTGGCCGGATACATGCAGCGGTACACCAACATCAGGACCGTGGGCCTCTGCCACTCCGTCCAGGGCTGCGCCAGCGGCCTGCTGGGCACCCTGGGTATGGACGAGTACATCGACAACTGCCGCTGGAAGATCGCCGGCATCAACCACCAGGCCTGGCTCCTGGAGATCGAGGACCTCAAGGGCAACGACCTCTACCCCGAGATCAAGCGCCGCGCCGAGGACCCCGCCTACAACACCGACCGCAACGACCTGGTCCGGCTGAAGATCATGAAGGAGTTCGGCTACTACGTCACCGAGTCCAGCGAGCACACCTCTGAATACACCCCGTATTTTATCAAGGACAAATACCCCGAGTTGATCGAACAGTACAAAACCCCCCTGGACGAGTATCCCCGCCGCTGCATCAACCAGATCAACGGCTGGAACGAGATGCGGGACAGCCTCCTGAAAGACTCCCACATCGAGCACAAAAAGACCCACGAATTCGCGTCCTACATCATCCGGGCGGTCCTGGAGGATAAGCCCTACCGCATCCACGGCAACGTCCTGAACACCGGCCTTATCACCAACCTGCCCCAGAACGCCTGCGTGGAGGTCCCGGTGCTGGTGGACCGCAACGGCCTGAACCCCTGCTACGTCGGCAACCTGCCCGAGCAGTGCGCGGCCCTGAACCGGACCAACATCAACGTCCAGTTGCTGACCATCAAAGCGGCGGAGACCTTGCAGAAGTCCTACATCTACCAGGCCGCCATGCTGGACCCCCACACCAGCTCCGAGTTGTCCATCGACGACATCAAATCCCTCTGCGACGACCTCATCGAGGCCCACGGCGACTGGCTGCCCAAGTATCACTAAATCCGCAGAAACACCCTGTGAAGGAATTTGCCTTCACAGGGTGTTTCCATGAAAATAACGAAGCGCCCGCTTCCAGAGGTCAGGGAAGCGGGCGCTTATTTACAAAGACAAATCCGATGAGGGAGATTACGCCTTTGCTGCATTCAGTTTGGATGCAATCTGGGATTTCCGTCTGGCGGCCTGGTTCTTGTGGATGATACCCTTGGAGGCAGACTGGTCGATGACTTTGTACGCTTTCTGAGCAACGGCGGCCTTGTCGGCGGCGTCAGACTCAATGGCGGCGTTAGCGGCCTTCAGAGCGGCTTTCAGGTTACCTTTGAGCATTCTGTTCTGCAAGGTCTTGGTCGCGGTGACTTTCACGCGCTTTTTCGCAGATTTAATGTTCGGCATATTTGCACCTCCTTCACATAAAGTCAGCCTGCTCACGCAAACTAACTGAGGATTGGCACTGCCCGCAAGAACCCGCAAACAGTGCGCAGGCGCACTCAGACACGCAGCGGGCTATTGACAGCTTTTTTATCATACCATTTTTTCGGGAAAATTGCAAGGGCTTTTCCGAACTTTTCCCGGAATTTTTCGAGGATATTTTTGTGAAAGGAGACGATTTCTTGGGAATCCGCACCGATTTGGCCGTGGAACGCCTGGCCCAGGCCGGAACCCCTCTCCCGCCTGGGGCGGAGCAGACGGAGGAGACCCTCCGGGGAGTCCGACTGACCACCGTAACCGTCGCCGGGGAGGCCGCAGAGGCCCTGGGCAAGCCGCCGGGACGGTATCTCACCGTGGAGTGCGCCCCCTTCCGGAGGGCTCCGGCAGATTTTGAAGCGGAGGTCCTGGCCGTGGCCGAGGCCGTCTCCCGGCTGCTGCCGGAGGGCCCGGTGCTGGTGGCGGGCCTGGGCAACGCGGCCATCACCCCCGACGCCCTGGGCCCGGAGGTGGTGAACCTGATGCTGGCCACCCGCCACATCGGCCCGGAGTTCGCCGCGTCCTTAGGATTCTCCTCCCTCCGGCCGGTGTCGGTGCTGGCCCCCGGCGTCCTGGGCCAGACGGGGATGGAGACCTGCGAGATTCTCTCCGCCCTGGTGAAGGAAACCTCTCCCGCCGCCGTCGTCGTGGTGGACGCTCTGGCTGCCGGGGACCCCGCCCGGCTGGGGGTCACGGTCCAGGTCTGCGACAGCGGCATCTCCCCCGGTTCCGGAGTGGCCAACCGCCGGAAGGAACTGTCTCCCCGGACCCTGGGGGTCCCTGTGGTGGCCGTGGGGGTCCCGACGGTGGTGGACTACCCCCGGGAGACCTCTCCGGAGCCCATGATGGTCACCCCCCGGGAGGTGGACACCGTCATCGAAAACGCCGCCAAAACCGTGGCCTTCGCCCTGAATAAGGCCCTCCAGCCGGAGCTTGCCCTGGAGGACATCCTGGCCCTGGTCCAGTGATCCCCCAAAGCCCCCGGCAGTCCCAGTCCAGCGCCGGGGAGCCCAGGGTCAGAATCAGCTCCTCCCCGGCGGAGACCAGGCAGATTCCCGCCGTCAGCGTCCCGGCCAGGGGCACCCCCAGAAGCCGCCCAAGGACCGGAAAGGCCAAAAGCGCCCCTCCGGCCGCCTTGTTTCCCCAGGTGTGGAGGGCGGAGAAGACCCGGAGCCTCCAAAAGCCCGCGGCATAGGCCCCTCCCCGGAGCAGACCGGCCCCCGCCGCCATGGCCCGGAGCCACCCGGGAAGACTCTCCCGCCGGACCAGGGCCCGGAAGGCCGTCCCCAGAAAGACCAGGTCCGCTGCGCTGTCTCGCCGGGCGCCTTTGGGGTCCCGGTCCCCGGCCCGCCAGGCCGTCCGGAACATCGCTGCCCCCGCCCCAGAGGCATCCTCCCCGGAAAAGCGCCGAAAAAGGCTCCGCCGCCAGAAGAACTGCGGCGGAGCCCAACCGGCTCCACGTCAGGCCGTCGGCCAGACGCCGGAATTTATTCCCCGCTATGGCCGCCCTTGTGCTCTTCCTTGAGCAGACCGGCCTGATAGGCCGCCAGAAGCAGCTTCAGGTCCTGGATGTGCTCCCGGATGATCTGGCCGTCGTCGGTGTCGGCGATCTTGATCCGGGAATCCCGGGTCTCGAAGATCATGGAGGTGGAGAGGATGTCCTTGTTGTTCCGAATGGCGTCCTGAACCCCGCCGAAGGGCTCGTGGGAGGTGATGCGGATGCCGTGGGAGTTGTAGATGAGGGTGTACCCCGCGATCCCCGTCTGGGGCTGATAGACCTTGCAGAACCCGCCGTCAATGACGATGAGCCGCCCTCCGGCCTTCACCGGCGTCTCCCCGTCCTTGCTCCGGACGGGAACGTGGCCGTTGATGATGTGGGAGTACTCGCTGTTCAGGCCGAACTCCTGCAGAATCCGCAGGCAGGTCTCGGCTTTGCTGCTGAAAATGTAGTAGGGGTTCTTTTCTTCCTTGCAGAGGGCCGGCTCCCCGATGAGCAGCCGCTCGAAGGTGGTCATCTTGTCCCGGCCGTAGAGGGGAGAGATGCGCCCGCACCAGAGGTACCACAGGAAGTCCTTCCCCAGCTGCCGCTCCGGGGAGCCCGGGGCCCCATAGTAGCCTTGCCGGGCCATAGTCTCGGTGTAGTCCATAAAAGCCTTGCCGGAAAGGGCCTCCCCGTCCTGGGTCCGGAAGACCGCGAAATTCCCCTCCTCGTCCATGGGGACGCAGCCGTGGAACAGCAGGTTCTGGTTGCAGCACAGGTACATCCCGCCTTTGGAGTAGAGAAACTTCACATGCCGCTGGAGCTTTTCGCTCTGCTGGAAGGAGAACCGCAGCTGGCTCATCACCGCCGCTTCCTCGGGACTGAGCTTGTAGGGGTCGGCCCGGTCCACAGTGGGGAAGGCCCAGTCCTTCAGGGGATACGCCTTTCCGCCCAGGACGATGGCGCCCTTGTCGTAGTCGATCTTGTCCAGGAGCAGCCGGTTTTCCATACCGAAGGCCGGGTTCCGCAGGATGATCTGCCCCTCCAGCTTAAAGAGGATCACGGCGATGGCCTTGTGCATCCGGGCCACCTGCTCCAGGTCCTTGGGATTGTACCGGCCGTCGGCGGGGACCCGGGGCATGAAGCAGGAGACGTCCACGTGGCGGTAGATTTCGTTGGCAAAGACCGCCAGGGGCCGCAGGCTGATGCCGTAGCCCGTCTCGATGACCTCCAGATTGTTGTAGGTGATGGAGTTGTTCAGGACGTTGGCGATGCAGGTCCGGCTCCCGGCGGCGGCCCCCATCCAGAGGATGTCGTGGTTGCCCCACTGGATGTCCACCCGGTGGTGGCGCTCCAGGGAGTCTAAGATGATGTCCGCCCGGGGCCCCCGGTCGAAGATGTCCCCCACGATGTGGAGCCGGTCCACCACCAGCCGCTTGATGGTGACGCAGACGGCGTTGACAAAGGCGTCGCCCCGGCCGATGTCGATGATGGTGGAAATGATGTTTTCGTAGTACTGCTCCTTGTTCAGGGCGTCATAGTTGGTGTGGAGCAGCTCGTCGATGATGTATTCGTACCCCTTGGGCAGGGCCTCCCGGACCTTGGACCGGGTGTACTTGGACGCCACCAGGCGGCAGATTTCCATCAGGCGGTTCAGGGTGATCTTGTACCACTCGGCCTGCTCCTCCTCCGGCAGGTCCTCATGGATTTCCTTGAGCTTGGCCTCGGGGTAGTAGATCAGGGTGGCCAGCACCGCCCGCTCCCTGGAGGACAGGGTGTTGCCGTAGAGGATGTCCACCTTCTCCTTGATGGCCCCGGAGGCGTTGTTGAGGATGTGGAGGAAGGCCTCATACTCCCCGTGGAGGTCGGACATGAAGTGCTCCGTCCCCTTGGGCAGGTTCAGCACCGCCTGCTGGTAGATGATCTCGGTGGAGGCGGCCTCCACCGTGGGGTACTGCTGCCCCAGAATTCGCAGATACCGGAGGTTTGCCCGGACCGCGTCCAGATTCTGTTTCATGGGTTCGCCTGCTTTCTGTGGTATGATTTCAGGACCTTCCGGAGCCGTGCGCCGGGGGCCCGATTTGTTTCGATATAACCAGAGTGTCCCGGATGGACCGGTTTTTTCCCGTGGACAAGGCGGTTCAGACGGCCTGCATGGTTAAGAGGCTCGTTTTGTGCCGCGCCGGGGATTTTTTGGTGAGATTACGAAAGCCCCGGTCCGGAGCCCCGCTTTCCGGCGGAGATATGGAAACCGCGCCATCCTGCCGCAGCTTTCACCGAAAGCCTTGATGGAGCCTTTTGACCTTCGATTTTTCAGCCTAGACGAAATCGGAACCAGCATTTCTCCGCAACTCCGCAGCCCCCGGATTCCGCCGCGCCCCCCAATCCACCCAATTCAATCCGCCTGCCATCTTCGACGAGAAAAGCCCGCAGCATTTGCACCGGAGACGTTTCATCATCCTGCCGCCGTGTTTGAATCCCCGGACCGAAGCCCACCCCGCTTTCCGGTGGAGAAGCGTGGGAACCTGTCCCAATCCTATCGCAACGTTCACCGAAAATCCTTCGACGGAGCCTTTTGCCGCCGCAAATTTCCCGGCCCAGACTAAATCGAGAGCGACTTTTCACCGCAAGCCCGCAACCACGGATTCCGCCGCGCCCCAATCCGCTTGCTATCTTCGGCTGAAAAGCCCGCAGCATTAGCACCGGAGACATTTCATCATCCTGCCGCGTGCTTGAATCCCGGACCAGGTCCCGCCCACCACTTTCCAGCGGAGAAGCGTAGAAAGCTACTCCAATCCTGCCGTGATTTTCACCGAAAGCCCTTGGCAAAGCTGCTTGCTGCCGCAAATCCCAGCCCGGACAAAACCGGACCGGCATTTCACCGCAATCCCGCGGTCTCGGATACCACCTGGGCCGCGTCACACCCTCCCCGCCATGGCCCGGACGGCCAGCATGGCCGAGGACCAGGCCCATTGGAGGTTGAAGCCCCCGCAGTCCCCGTCGATGTCCAGGACCTCGCCGCAGGCGAAAAGCCCCGGCGCCAGCCTGGATTCCAGGGTCTCCGGATCGAAGCCGGAAAGGTCGGCGCCCCCGGCCGTGACCTGGGCGTTTCCAAGGCCCATGGTGCCGGTCACTGGCAGCCGCCAGCCCTTGAGCCGGGCCGCCAGCGCCTGGATTTCCTGGGCGGAAAGGCTCCCGGCCTCCCGGGAAAGGGGGGCGATTCCGGCAGCCTTCAGGGCCGTCTGGCCCACCCGCTTGTGGAACATCCCCACCAGATAGTTCTCCAGCAGGACCCGGGGCCGCTCCTCCGCCCGGCGGGCCAGGAACTGGAACAATCCGGCCTCGCCGTACTCCGGGGCCAGGTCCAGGAAAAGCTCCGGGCTCCGGCCCTGGTGAAGCATCCGCCCCGCCCGGCAGGAGAGCTGCATCACCGGCGGCCCGGACAGGCCATACTCCGTGAAAAGGACTTCCCCGGTCTCGGTAAAGTGTTCCTGGCCGCAGACCAGGGTGACATTTCCCGCAAATTTGATGCCGGTCAGGGGGCGGATCGAGTCCGTTTGGGTCTTCAATTGGACAATGGAGGGTATCAGTGGGGTCACTTTGTGGCCCAGGCGTTCCAGGAGCTTTGCCCCGCTGTCGGTGCCGCCCAGTTTTGGGGAGGCGGGACCCCCTGCGGCTAAGAGGACCCGGTTGGCCCGGAACCTTCCGTTGGCGGTAAGGAGGAGAAATCCCTCCGCCGTAGGCCGGAGCTCCGTGACCTCGGTGTCGCAGAGAATCTCGGTCCCCAGGGCCTCGGCTTCCAGGCGCAAGGCGTCCAGCACTGCCGCCGCCTGGAGGGACCGGGGGTAGAGCTTGCCGCCGTCCTCCTCATAGGGGACGATGCCCAGGCTCTCGAAAAAGGCCAGGGTCTCCGTCAGGCCGAAGGCGGCGAAGGCGGGCTTTACAAAATCCGGAGCGGAGCCCTTGCGGCAGCGGTAGTTCTCCGGGGAAAAGAAGCGGTTGGACAGGTTGCAGCGGCCGTTTCCCGTGGCCAGGAGCTTTTTGCCCACCCGGGGGCCCCGCTCCAGAAGCAGGACCCGGTCAAAGCCGCCGCTCCGCCCGGCGCAGACTGCGGCGCAAAGCCCCGAGGCTCCGCCGCCGACAATGGCCAGGGTTGGTTTCATAGGGTCGTCCTCCTTGGGAATGATCTAGGTTTATTGTAGCATAAATCGATGGGTTCTGCAACGATGAAAAGGGGTGCGCTTTTGAAGAATCCTTCGGTGCAGGGCCGCGGCGTTTTGCCGGGCTTCCGCGGTTTTGGGATGGCGTTTCGAGGATTGACGGCGTTGGGGGCGGGGAACGGGACGAGCACTTTTTAGGTGCATAGGGCGGCGGGGCGAAATGGGGTGCGGATGTTGGTTTTTTCATGTATCTTTTGGGGAAATGTGGAGGTTTGGTTTCGGGATGGATTGGCGTTCAAAACGAGGATGGGGTGATGATGGGAGAATGGGCATAGGAAGGATGCGGCATTTTTAAGGACCGCTTGGTGCGGGAACTGCGGCGTCTTGCCAGGAGTCCACAGCTTTTTTGGAGAGGAACGGGGGATGGTGCTTCGGGAGTTGGCGGTGCTGGGGTGGGCAGCGGGACGAGTGCTTTGGAGTCATAGGCGGCGGGGCGGAATGGGGAGTGCGGGCAGTGGGATTTTCCACGGCTCTTTTGGGGAAATGTGAGGTTTTGATTCAGGATGGCGGCCAATGTACGGATGGACGATGGCGGGAGAATAGCAGAGGTGGGCAAAGAGAGCGGCGCTTTTTTCGAAGGACTGCTTGGTATGGGGCTGCGGCGTTTTGCCGGGCTTTCGCGGTTTTTGGGGAGGGATGGGGTAGTGTTGCCGGGGCGGATGGCGCTGTGTGGAAAGGAGGTGCTTTGGGGGCGATTCCGGGCGACATTTTGTTGGGACGAATGGGATGGAGGGCGGAGGTTTGGAAGCCGGAGGGGCTGGGGTTCCCTGCAAATTGGGGAAAATCCCGAAAAGGGCGGGGAAAAACGGGAGGTTTTTGCTGTTTTTTTCCCTTGACAAGGGGGATGGGCCGTGTTAAAATGAGGATACAGATTGAAACCTGCGAGCAGGACGCGGTTCTCTCGTCCGCTTCCGTCCAGAGAGGAATGTCACCGGCTGAAAGCATTCCCGGAAAAGAGAGTTCCGATACCACCTGTGAGGGCGCAGCGAACTGCGACGACTGGCCATCGTTACCGGGCTGCAAAGTGACGGCGGGGTCTCCTGCCGTAATTTGGGTGGAACCGTGGAGCATCGCTTCATCCCTTTTGGGATGGGGCGTTTTTGTTTTCCGCAGGAAAATCTGAAACCGTTTTTGAAGCTGACATAGAGAAAGGAAGAATTGGTATGAACATCACTCTGAAAGACGGCAGCGTCAAGGTCTATGACGCCCCCGTTTCTGCCGCAGACATCTGTAAGGACCTGAGCATGGGCCTTTACCGGGCCGCCTGCTGCTGCAAGGTAAACGGCGAGGTCAAGGACCTCCGCACCGTCATCGACGGCGACGCCTCCCTGGAAATCCTCACCTTCGACGACCCCGACGGGAAGAAGACCTTCTGGCACTCGGCCTCCCACCTGCTGGCCCAGGCCGTGAAGCGGCTGTTCCCCCAGGCCAAGCTGGCCATCGGCCCCGCCATCGACGGCGGCTTCTACTACGACTTTGACGTGGAGAAGCCCTTCACCCCCGAGGACCTGGCGGCGCTGGAAGCCGAAATGAAGAAGATCGTCAAGGAAAAACCCGCCATCGAGCGGTTCACCCTCTCTCCTGAGGAGGGCAGAAAGATCATGGAGGAGCGGAACGAGCCCTACAAGCTGGAGCTCATCGCCGAGCACGCCGCCAAGGGCGACGACCTTTCCTTCTACCGTCAGGGCGAGTTTGTGGACCTCTGCGCGGGGCCCCATCTGCCGGATATTTCCGCCATCAAGGCGTTCAAGCTCACGGCGACCACCGGCGCTTACTGGCGGGGCGACGCCAAGAGCCGCCAGCTCTGCCGGGTCTACGGCAGCGCCTT
>OIXH01003415.1_pt1 | contig 14097 bp, 10 predicted proteins | sample 1587741 | NCBI WGS metagenome assembly OIXH01 (sample SAMEA3888916, study PRJEB22519) | human gut metagenome | biome: human gut; feature: human-associated habitat; material: faeces | place: Denmark | collected 2011 | reverse complement strand
AATGGTTGTCATGGCAGATTTTGCAAAAGAAAAAACGGCCCTTCTGGCCCAGGATTTAAAAGCAGAAAAAGCCGAAGTATACCCGGTTTATTTCTCTGCCGAAAACCTCGAAAGCTGCCGGACGCTGATCGGGACGGCACTGGAAAAATACCACAGGATCGACGTTCTGGTCAATAATGTCGGAGGCACCGACCTGCAAAAAGATAAAAACATCGAAGATCTGGATATCAGCTATTTCGACCAGGCTTTCCATATTAATCTACGTTGCGCAATCTATTTAAGCCAACTTGTCATCCCGGTAATGATCCGGCAGAAAGGAGGAAATATCGTAAATATAGCTTCCGTCGGAGGGCTCACCGGCGATTTCAGGGGCACGTATTACGGAGCCGCCAAAGCAGGAATCATCAACTTAACCCGCTATACGGCTACCCAAATGGGGAAATACAACATCCGCTGTAATGCCATTGCACCCGGTCTGGTGTTGACCCCCGCAGCCCTGAACAATCTCCCGGAAGAAACCCGGAAAATATTTGCCCGCCACAATGCCCTGCCTTACCTCGGCCAACCCCAGGACATCGCTTCCGTGGTAGCCTTTCTAGCCTCTGAGGATGCCCAATACCTCACCGGCCAAACCCTCGTAGCAGACGGAGGCCTGACCATTCACAATCCTACTGTTGCAGATTTCACCTAACTTTAATCCTATCATTTATGAAACACCTTATCCTCAGTCTGCTCATTTTCTTCCTGAGTGCCCATTTTTCCTTACAAGCCTGCACCGGGCTCTCCCTACAGGCAAAAGACGGAGCTTACATCCAGGCCCGCACCATTGAATGGGGAGAAAGCGACCTGCCCAGCGAATACGTTATTATCCCCAGAGGCAGGCAAATCAAAACCTATACGCCGGAAGGACTCAACGGAGCTACCTTCCAAACGAAATACGGCATGGCCGGACTGGCCATCATACAAAAAGAATTCATAGCCGAAGGACTCAATGAAGCAGGGCTTTCTGCGGGCCTTTTCTATTTTCCCCGGTACGGAAGCTACTCCGCCTACGACCCGGCAAAAAACGCCCACACTGTCAACGACCTGCAACTGGTAACCTGGATGCTTGCACAATTTTCTTCTGTCGACGAAGTTAGAACAGCCCTTCCTTCCATCCGGATTATCGGACTGGACAAACCCGGTTCCACTTCCACCGTCCACTGGCGCATAGGCGACTCTACCGGCAAACAGGCAGTACTGGAAATTGTAGACGGCATCCCCCATTTTTACGATAACCCCGTTGGAGTATTGACCAATTCCCCCGGATTCGACTGGCAAATGACGAACCTGAATAACTATGTCAATCTCCGTTCAGGTAGTACAACAGCGCAATGAGGAGTAGCCCCCCACGCCCTGAGTAACCTCACGCTGACTGCTTTTGGTGCAGGATCGGGATTTTTAGGTCTGCCCGGAGATGTCACTCCGCCTTCCCGTTTCGTCCGAATCAGCTTTTACAAAGCAACAGCCCCCCAACAGCCTACAGGCTTTGAAACCGTCCTCCAATGCTTCCACATCCTCAATAATTTCGATATTCCCATCGGCATAGAACATCCCGTTGGCGAATCCCCCGACATTCCAAGTGCCACCCAGTGGACCTCGGCCATCGACCTCACCAACCGCAAAATATATTACAAAACAGCCTACAACTCAACCATTCGCTGCATCGACCTGAAAAATATCAATTTCAACACAGTCCGATACCAATCGTTTCCCCTGGATAAAACCCGGCAACAACCCATCGAATACCTGCCAATAGAATAGCCCCAGGCCTCCCGCCGATTCCAGCCACACCCACCCGGCCTATAACCCCGGTACGTGTGCCTGGAATATTGCCTGGTGTTATACAGGAAAATCATGCGGTTTTGAAGCAAGAAAGTAAGGCGACCCCATAGCCTTGAGAAACATCACCGATAGAAGGAGAAAATTGGGTCTTTGCCAAAATCGAAGCCGACAGTTTGCAAAGGATAAAATCTGTCGATACACAACTCAAAAAATATAGCCCACGGGGACGCGTCTTGGGAGCTATCCGGAACCATTCCCGACAGGCACGGTATGGATGGTTCCCCGGACGTGTTCCTGCAAATTTACTCTATCGGAATATAAATCTCCGTTTTCAGCTTTTCCGCCGGCACCCGGTCGGGATTATTGCGGTAGCGTTCGAAACCGGGGCTGTCACGCAGTTCGCAGCCGCTTCGGGGCAGCCACTCCCGAAAGATTTTGTGATAGGCGCCGCCCAATCCGGCATAAGGACCCGTATGGACGAACATCGCATAGCGGCCTCCGGCGATCGTCTTGACGCCCACGGGGCCGACGGCCACCGGACCTTTGGGAATCGTCAGGCATACGTCGCACCGCAGGTCGCCGGATTTCGAAATGTCGGGATCGTTGTGGTAAACGACGATGGACTCGATCCCCGCCGAGAAGAGTTTCTGCTCTTCAACGTATTGCCAGAGACGGGCGAAACAGTCGCCGTAATCGACTTCGCCGTAATCCCCCTGAGCGCGGAGATAGGCCACGGTCTTTTCGGGAATTTCCAGCATTTTGGGTTTCGACAACCGGATTCCGGCGTCGGAATGCATGCATTTTGTCATGGACGGAAGGTTTTTAGCGGTTCGATACTCTTTTGGCGAGATGCCGAAAAACCGTCCGAAAGCCTTGGTCAGCGACGACGGGGCGTCGTACCCCACGCGGTAGGCGATCTCTGCGACCGTAAGATCGGAGTAAAGCAGCAGGCGTGCCGCCGTCTCGATGCGCGTGCGGGCGATGAACTCCCCCGGCGGTTCGCCCAGAAAGGCCGAAACGATGCGGTGGAAATGGCAGGGCGAAAACGACGACACCTCGGCCAGCGTACGCAGGTCGAGCGTTTCGTCCAGATGGGTCCGGATGTATTCGACGACGGTGTTGATCCGCCGCTGATAATCGGCTGTCGTGGCTGGTTTGTTCTTCATCTCGGCGACAAAGGTATTCTCCGCCGGGGAAACGGACTTTTCCGGTTTTGCGAATTTGCCTTACATCATCCGCCCGAAAGTCCTCCTGCCGAAAAGGTAACGCAGCACCACCGAACCTCGGTAAATCTTCTCTTCCGCGGACCCTTTACGGTTCTGCCGGATAGTCTTCCGCTTGCGGGACAGATCGCGGTGCCACCGCAGGAAATCGCGGTAGGCGCGGAACACCGCCCGGAAATTGTCGCTCCGCCCCTGCACCAGATAGGACAAGGCCGCCAGCAAGTCGAGCGCAGGACGCACGACGGCAACCGTGACCCGCTGCACGGACGAAGAGCACTTGTAGAGCATCGCCAGATTATTGCGATGGTTGTAGAAGACTTTGGTCGGCGAATCGGTCGTGAGCGTACCGCCGCCGAGGTGGTAGACCCTGCTTTGCGGCACGACCCGCACCCGGTAACCGGCCAGCTGCATGCGCCAGCAGAGGTCAATCTCCTCCATGTGGGCGAAAAAATCGGCGTCGAAGCCGCCCAGCGCATGGAACACATCGGCCCGGCAGCAGAATGCGGCGCCGCTGACCCAGAAAACGTCGCGGGCGTCGTCGTACTGGCCCTCGTCGGCCTCGACCTGTTTCAGGATGCGGCCCCGGCAGAACGGATAACCGAGAAAGTCGATAAATCCGCCCGAAGCGCCTGCATATTCGAATTTCGTGCGGTCGGTCCATGAGATCAGTTTCGGAGAGACGACGGCCACGTCGGGTTCGCGTTCCAGCACGTCGAGGATCGGAGCGAGCCACCCTTCGGGCGTCTCTATGTCGGAATTGAGCAGCAGGTAATAGTCCGCCCGGACCTGCTCCAAAGCCCGGTTATACCCTCCGGCAAACCCGTAATTGGCATCGAGACGCAACACCCCGACGGAGGGGAATTCCGTCGCCAGCACCCTCAGCGAATCGTCCGTCGAGCCGTTGTCGGCGACCACGACCTCCACGCCGGCAGGGGCCGCAGCGACGACACTGGGCAGGAAACGGCGCAGGTGTTCCGCGCCGTTCCAGTTGAGTATGACTATCTTAGCGACCGACATTTGTACGTTTGTGTTTCCAGCGGCGGTGCGACCACATCCAGAGTTCCGGGTGTTCGCTGATCATCGCTTCCAGCTTCCTAACGTAACGCTCCGTAATTTCGTATTCGGCGACCTGCTCTTCACCGTCGTAAATCGGCTCGAACGACATCTGGTAGCGGCCCCGCCGCAGACGGTCCATCCTGACGAAATAGACCGGCAGTTTGCAGCGCAGCGCCAGCTTCTCCCCGCCGTCGAAAAAAATCGTATCCTGATTGAGGAAGCGGAACCAGTGGCTGTCGGGACGGCGCGGCGGATTCTGGTCGGCGATAAGCCCCATGACGAGGTTTTTGCCGTCCACGCCGCATTCCCGGTTGCGCAGGTAGAAGCGCAGCGAATCCTTCATGGCCACGGTCATCGAATTTTCATAGTTGCGCAAACGCTGGTAAAGCCGCTCCATGACCTTGCTGCGCAGGGGATGATACACCGCCACCAACATCTGCGAGCGTTCGTAAAGCCCCCAGTAGGAACAATACTCCCAACAGCCGAAATGGGCCGTCATTGCGATCCAGTCGCGGCCGTGCACGGCCTTGTAATGTTCGTCGAATCCCTTCACCGTCAGCACCGTGCGGGCCTTTTCTTCGCCCATATGGGCCATATTGACCGTATCGACGAATATCTCGGCCAGCGTCCGGTAGAAATTGCGGCGGATGACGGCCAGCTCCCCGACGCTCTTTTCCGGGAACGAATTGCGCAGGTTTTCGTTCACGACCTTCATGCGGTAACGCAGGCAGTAGTAGAGTATGAAAAAGAGCAGGTTCTCGACGACGTAATATTTGAACCAGTACGGCAGCACGGCAAAGAAACGGGCACCGAGCCACAAAGACTCCAGCCATACCTTCTGCGCAAAATTCAGCTCAGCTCGTTTCATCCGGCAAGGCGTTAGGGTTCGACAAAAAGTTTCACGTTATCCACCTTGGTGCGTATCCTCAGCCAGCTGGCCAGCGTCGTCCGGTCGATCGAATCGGCGGGCGCCTTGGGCGTAACGACGCATACGAGGGTCGTATCGAGCGGCGTACCCGCGACATCGAACGTAATGCCCTTCATCAGCGATATGGCCTTGATATTCTCCATCATGACGCCCACTTCGCGCGAAATGTCGTCCACTTCGACGTTCGTAACCCGGTAGCGTTTCAGCTGAGCCGTCATTTCGCCGATGCGCCGGTTCTTCTCCTCCAGCAGTTCGAGGTAGCTCTGCTGCAGCGACGCCACGTTTATCTCGTCCGTCTTGTTGGCCTGACGCACCACCAGTTCGGCCTTCTCCAGTCCGAAGTTGCGCATCTGCGCACGGGCATTCTCGATAATTTCATCGCCGATGGGTTCTCCCACGAGCAGCAGTTCGATTTGCGAGGGGTCTTTGCCGTGCGCATAATGCTTGTTGCACTCGATCACGCGCGTATGCGGAAACTTGAAGACCTGCGCGACGTATTTGTCGGCCACGGCTTCGAACAGCGAGACGCGGACCATATGGAAACCGATGACGACGCTCGGAATGAAAGTCACGAGCGTAATAACCATCATCAGCCGCTTGACGTTGCGTTCGCGCACCTTGTCGATAAAGGCGTTCTTCTCGTACTTCAGGAAACGGACCATGAGGTAAGTCGCCAGCGCAATGAAGACCGAGTTGATGAAAAAGAGGTAAAAGGCCCCGACGAAGAATTTTATCTGCCCCGTCGCCAGACCGAAGCCCGCCGTGCAGAGGGGCGGTATCAGCGCCGTGGCGATCGCCACACCGGGGATAACGGTCGAGGTGCGGTCCTGCCGCGTCTGCGCCACGATACCGGCCAGACCGCCGAACAGGGCGATCAGCACGTCGTAGGTCGTCGGCACCGTGCGGGCCAGCAGCTCGCTGCTGTTCGACGAGAGGGGCGACACGAGGAAATAAACCGTCGAGGTGATAATCGCCACGATGAACATCAGCGCATAGTTGCGCAGCGCCTTTTTGAGCAGCTCGAAATCGTTGATGCCCAGCGAAAGGCCGATGCCCATAATAGGACCCATGATCGGCGAAATGAGCATGGCGCCGATAATTACGGCCGCCGAATTGACGTTCAGGCCGAGCGACGCGATCATCGTCGCAAAAATCAGCACCCAAAGGTTCACCCCGCGGAACACCACGCCCTTGCTGATGGCCGCCACGACCTCGTCGCGCTGCGCCTTGTCTTCGTCGAGGCTGAAGCGCCCCCGCAGGAATTCACGCATCTCCCCCACCCAGAGCGAGAAAGAGCGTTTTACATTATGCGTATCGTTCGTATTTTCCATTTCAATATGCACTATCTTTCATTTATTCCTCTTCGTCCGCCGCCGTCTCCCGCTTCGGTTTGGGTTTTCCGGCCAGCACGATCACGAACTCCCCCTTGGGGTCCGTCGTGCGGAAGTGTTCCAGCACCTCGGCGACCGTACCGCGAACGGTCTGTTCGAATTTCTTGGTCAGCTCGCGCGACACCGAAACCCTGCGTTCCGGCCCGAACACCTCGGCAAACTGTTCGAGACACTTCACCACGCGGTAGGGGGACTCGTAGAATATCATCGTGCGCTCCTCCGCGGCAAGCGACTGCAACTGTTTGGCCCGGCCCTTCTTCTGGGGCAGGAAACCCTCGAAACAGAACCGGTCGCACGGAAATCCGCTCTGCACCAGCGCCGGAATCAGCGCCGTGGCGCCGGGCAGGGTCTCGACCTCGATCCCCGCTTCGACGCAGGTCCGCACCAGCAGAAAACCGGGATCGGAGATGCCGGGCGTGCCCGCATCCGACACCAGCGCCGCATTGCGTCCGGCCGCGATCGACTCGGCGACCATCTTCACCGTGGCGTGTTCGTTGAACTTATGATGGGAATAGAGTTTCTTCTCGATGCCGAGATGTTTCAGCAGGAACGAAGTCGTCCGCGTATCCTCGGCGAGTATGAAATCCACGTCGCGCAGGACATTGACCGCACGCAGCGTAATGTCGTCGAGATTGCCGATCGGGGTGGGAACGATATAAAGCTTTGCCATGCAGCTATGCGAATTTACGTTCCAGCAGTTCCATCAGGAATTTGGCCCCGTCGGAATTGGCGTTCCACGCATAATTCTCGGCGATATAAATCATGCACTCGTCGAAATCGTCGAAACCGTTGAGCGTTCCGATCGCCGCCTCGTAAGCCACTGCATCGCCGCCGAACAAGTCGCGGATCATCAGGAACTTGTCATTGATGCCGATGGCGCGGCGCAGGTCGGTAACGTGTTCGCTGCGACGCAGTTCGGACGCCACGTCGCGCGGCGGCGCGATCGTGTCGGCCAGTGTCTGCACATTGTGGTTGATCACCTCGCCCAATACGGCGCCGGAGGTGTTTTTCGCTTCGAGCGTGATCTCTTCGAAATCAGGCTCGTCGTCATCCCCGGCATTGTCGGGCGCAGTCGTTTCGGCCGCTTTCGGCTGCGGAGCGGCAACCGGAGCGGCAACCGGAGCGGCAACCGAAGTCCGCGATGCCAAAGCGTCCGGTCCGGGTGCAAAGGTTGTCGCGGAGCCGAGAGAGGTTGTCGCAGAGCCGACGGAAGTTGTCGCGGATGCTGCGGGTTCCGTCACGGGCGCCGTAAATGGAGTTGCAGAAAGGGCGGACCCGGCAGTTGCGTCGGCGGAAACGGAAACTCCGGCGGCGGCAGTTCCGGCCGATACAGAATCGGACGCTGCGGAACCGGATGACGCGGAACCGGCCACCGCCGGTTGTGCGAACGACGCTTCGGCCGCAGGTTTCCCTCCCGCAACAGGTTTTGCGGTAGGCTCAGGGGCCGGAACGGGCGCAGGCTTCGGGGCAGGCGCAGGCTTCGGGGCAGGCGCCGCAGGCTCCGTATTATATAGCGACATGATGACGCGCTGTTTATGGCGGTGACGGACAGTCTCCTCTTCCAGTTCGAACAGTGTCGGAGCTATGGGTTGAGTTCCCGGCGCGGAATGCGCTTCGGCTTTGGCAGGAGCTTCCTGCGCCGGAGTCTGTTCCGCATCGACGGACGGCGCAGGTGAGACGGCTGATGCGGCGGCAGGCTCTGCAACCGACTCGGAATGTGCCCCGACGACGGACTCGGCAGCGGATTCTGAGACGGACTCCGCAACGGATTCGGAAAGCGACTCTGCGAAAGATTCGGTCGCGGATTCGACGACGGGTTCAGCAATGAATTCGGGCTTTTCGGACGCTTCCTCCGGTTCTCGGACAGTTTCCGCCAGCGGCACTGACTGCTCGGCGGCAGGTTCCGCGGCATTTCCGGCAACGGGTTCGGACGGAGTCGTCTCCTCAATGGAAAACTCGGATTCAGGCTCAGAAGCGACCGGTCCGGATTCGGTCACGGGTTCAGCGGCAGAGATTTCCGGTTCTGAAATCGGGTTCGTCCCGCCGTCGGAATCGGACTGCGCAACAAATGCTTCGGCAGAATCGGCAACAACTTCAGGTTCGCCCGCCGGCTCTTCGGCAGGTTCGGAATGTCGTGCGAAATTTACACCCGGTTCGACGGTCTGTTCGGACCCGAACTCAGGCTTCGATTCCGGCACCGTCTCCGGTTCCGGCTCGGAAACGGATTCCGACTCGGAGACCGCGCCAGCTTCGGCGACTGGCTCCGACTCAAAGGCCGTCCCCACCTCGGCAAAAGATTCGGACTCAAAATCCGCACCCGCTTCGCCAACAGCGTCCCGTTTGGCGGCAGCATCCGGTTCGAAGGCTGAAGCCGGTTCGGCCTGCGCCTCAACCGCGAACGGGTCGAGCGGAAGTATTTCGCCGAGGTCGATGCTGACCGGAATTTCGGTCGGAGCAGGCTCCGCCGCGGCCTCTTCCGCCGCATCTTCGCGGACAGCAGCAAAGTCCGCATCCGCGCCGAAACGCACGGCATCATATAACTTCCGCAGTTTTTCGAGTACCAGATCCCGTTCGAGGGCCGCGGTCTCCTGCCGGGTGTTCCAACTGTCTATGATTTCAGAGAGCTTCTGCAATTCGCTCCGCACGTATTTCAAATCCATGATCCGTACACTTTTTGCCCTCAAAGATAGGAAAAATTTACGAACTGCCCAGCGGAATCGCCCATATAATATCGCAGCCCCTCCCCACTGCCGCCGGGAAACGGAAAAGGGGACGGCATACGCATCGTCCCCCCTATTCCGTCTGCGGAAAACATGTCACTTCCCGAAGATATGTTTCGCATAATTATATCCGCAGGCGTCGTAAATCTTCGCCAGCCGGCGTACGCGGCGCAGGTAGTCGCCGTAATCCTTCCGGTCGAGACTCCACCCCACTTCGGCCAGCGCGCTCAGGCGCGGCAGGAGCATGTATTCGGCATGGGGCCACATAGCGATGTACTCGGTCCAGAGGTTGGCCTGCACGCCCAGTATACAGCGCTGTTCGTCAGCCGTCAGCATCTCGTAAGGATCGAGCGAATAGACCTTCTCCACAGGCAGATAACCGCCGATGGCGAGCGGTTCTCCGGCCGTATCGCGCGTCTGGTAATAGTCCAGATAGCAGTGCGTCGTCGGAGCCATGATGGCGTGGTTGCCCATCTTCGCAGCCTTGATGCCGCCTTCGGCGCCCCGCCACGACATGATCGTAGCCGTCGGCGTCACGTCACCCTCAAGAATCTCGTCCCAGCCGATCAGCCTGCGTCCGTGGGCGTTGAGGAATTTCTCGACGCGGGCCGTGGCATAGTTCTGCAACCGGCGCGGCCGCTTCAGCCGCTCGGCCTTCATGCGCGCTTTGCAATGCGGGCATTTCTTCCACATCACCGTCGGGCACTCGTCGCCGCCGATATGAATATACTCCGAGGGAAACAGCTCCAACACCTCTTCGAGCACGCCCTCGATGAATTCGAACGTCGTCTCCTTGCCGATGCAGAAAACCCGGTCATCAATGTCCCACGTCTGGCGCACTTCGTACTGCTCGCCCGTACAGCCCAGCCACGGATAGGAGGCCAGCGCCCCGACGGCATGCCCCGGAAATTCGATTTCGGGAATCACCGTGATGAAACGCTCCGCAGCGTAATTCACCACGTCGCGGATCTCATCCTGCGTATAGTAACCGCCGTAAGGCGTTTCGTCGAATTTGCAGTTCTCGTCGTACGTGCCGCCCGGATCACGGCCGATCAGCGTACGGCTGCGTACGGAACCTATTTCGGTGAGTTTCGGATATTTCCTGATTTCGATGCGCCACCCCTGATCGTCGGTCAGATGCCAGTGGAAGACGTTGAGTTTGTGCAGGGCCATGATGTCGAGCGCCTCCTTCACCTCATCGACCGTGAAGAAGTGACGGCCGACATCGAGCATCATGCCCCGGTAGCCCAGACACGGTTTGTCCTCGATCGTGACGACGGGCAGTTCGACGGCCCGCACGTCGTCGGCTTCGTACGCTGCCGTCGGAAGCAGCTGGCGCAGCGTCTGCACGGCATAGAACGCCCCCTGCGCTCCTCCGGCGACGATGTCGATCCGGCAGGGAGTTACGAAAAGGCGGTAGGCCTCCGCAGGCATCGTCTCGTCGCGGGTGACGTTCACCGCATGGTCCGCGGCCTTGTCGGCATGCCTTACCCGCGGGCCGCGGCCGAACAGCGGCATCAGCACCTCGTTCAGCGCGGCAGTCACGCCGGCCAGACGCTCGTCGTCGAACAGCAGGACCACCTCGGCGTCGGAGGTCAGGCGGAAGGTGCCCTGCCCCTCCACGATATGCTCCGGGAGCGGCACGACGGCCACTTCGCCGTCGGTCGGAATCACCCTGCCGCAACTGCAACAGCCGCACAATACGGCGAACAATGCCAAAACAGGTAAAAGTCTCTTCATATCGGATCGTTTTCGTGGATTTCGGTGCAACTTACCCGGTAAATATAACGAAAAAACGGATTTCGCCAAAGCACCGCGTCATTTATTCGCAGGCCGAAGCTCCCAGCAGTCCTACGTGGTCGATATTCGAACAGCAGATATGCAGTCCCTCGACGGTCTTGGCATAGGGGAACCGTTTCAGCTGTTCGTACATCGCTTCACGGAAAAAGCCGAACGCATGGGCGATGCTGCCGCCGAAGACGATCGCTTCGGGGTCATACGTATAGAGCACCAGCATCACCAGCTGGCCGACATGCCCCCCGAACTCGCGCCAAAGCGCCAACGCTTCGGGATCGCCCGCCGCGGCGCGCTCGTAAGCCTCCTTACCCGTCGTGCCGCGGCCCACGAAGAAGCGGCTGCTGCAATAGTATTCGTAATCCCGGTCCAGATACGGGATGCTTCCGATCTCCCCCGCCCCGGTATCCCGGCCGCAATAGAGCTTCCCGCCGATCACGACGCCCGCGCCGACGCCCGTGCCGAGCGCCACGCACACCACGTCGCTGAACGCGCTCGCCTCGCCGAAGCGGCAGACGCCCAGCGCAAAACAGTTGCAGTCGTTGTTGACATGCACCGGCACGCTGAAACGTTTTTCGAGCAGGTCCTTGAGGTAAACCTCGCGCCACGAAGGGATGCCCACCACATTATATACGATTCCCCGCGCGGCGTCCACCACCGACGGCACGCCGATACCGATCCGCGAAACCTCAGGTTGCATAAGCTCCCCGATAAGCGATGCGATATGATCCACCACCTCCCCTTCGGGACGGTCGGCTTTGCAGGGTTCGGAAAGCAGCCGCACGATATGTCCGTCTTTCACAAGGCCGGCGCGCACGTTCGTGCCGCCCAAATCCACGCCTATTCTCATCTCTTGTTTGTTAATTGCTGTTCTTGACTTTGCTGATCCTGCCGTCGCGGAACTCCACGTGATCGACGATCCGTCCGTCGCGCTCGTGAATCCACGTCTCGAAGCCCCGCTCGCCCTCGGTCAGCACCAGCAGACGCACGCCGGGGCGCAGGTTGTTGTAGGTCGTATCGTCGCCCGAAAAACGTCCGTATCCGAGCGCTATACCCTTCTCGGCAACGACGTAGTCGATGTCGTGGTCATGCCCCACGAACACCCCCGTCACGTCGCCGCTCTCGACCATCGCCGCGAACATGCCGGGATTCAGCTCGCCCGGACACTCGTCCTCGGCGGCGCGGCCGATATGCGTATTGCCGGGATTGCGCCACGCCGCGACGTATTCGGGCAGGGCGATATGGAAAAAGGCCAGCGCCGGCAGCGGTTTCCCGCCGTTGGCCGCGGTATAGGCGGCGCTCCGGTCGCGGTACCAGCGTATCTGGTCCTGCGTGAACCAGCCGTAGCCGTCGATGCCTTCGACAGTCGAATAGTCGTGCGAATCGAGGCAGTAAAGCAACGCCGCAGGCGATTTCTTCCCGGCGATCTCCAGCACCACATCGGCCAGTTCGCCGTCGGCGTTCAGCGTGTTGAGCGTCCCGGCATACGAAGTGACGATGCGGCCGATTCCGGCGCGCGGAATATCCTGTTCGGCGTCGTGGTTGCCCAGCACCACGCAGAACGGCAGGTTACGCTCCGCAACGGGCGCCAGCACGCGCTTCCACCCTTCGGCGGCGGGTTTCCCCGTCACCACGTCGCCCGTGAAGACGACCAGATCGGGCCGCTCCGCATCGAGGATATAACGCATCTGAGCGATCGTCTTCTCCGCCTGCGCCTGCCGGTAGGGATTCCCCAGATCGAGGTGCACGTCGGTGAACTGCGCGATCTTGAATTTCCCCTCCCCGTTGAATTCCAGAGCGGGCCTCTGCGCCTGCGCCGAACACCACAAGGCAACGGCGCACATAAGTGTCGTTATCTTTTTCATAAGCAGGTTGGGTTGCTTAGTTCAGTTTCACGCTGCCGCTCTTCTCCACGCGGACCGTACGGCTCCGGCCGTCGCCCCACGTCACCGTCAGGTCGAAGGGCACGTTGGTCTCAACGCTCACGGAGGGCGTCTCGCCGGCCGAAGCGCGCCGTTTGACCTTAAGTCCCACGACGCCGTCCGGCCCGTAGGGATAGCGTTCGATGCCGTGGGCCTCGGTATGGTCGATGTCCCACACGATGCGGCCTTCGGAGTAATCCGACTTCACGCCGAGGATATACTCGATGAAGACGGCGATGGGCGGAAGTCCGGTCCAGCCCACGAAGTCCTTGCGTGCCATGAATCCGGGTTCGATCTTCTCCGGGGCGTAGTACTCCCAGAAGGTGCCGGTATTCTTCCACACCTCGAAGACTGCAGCGTAATGGTTCGCGGCGATCTCCCGCGCAAGGTCATGATAGCCCTTGCGATAAAGGCCGTCGATAGTCATGTAATTCGTACCGGGCCACACGCCGCCCTGCCAGTAGCGGCCCAGCGGATTGTATTTCGGATGGTCGGCCGAGAGCGACGGCACGCGGTGCGGACGGTCGAACTCGGTCGTATCGCTCAGATGCGCCACCATGCGGTCGAGCCGCTCCCGATCCAGCGCATCGGCCTGCAAAGCCCAGAATGCGCCGATTCCCTTGGTCGTGCAGAGCGTTCCGTCGCCGTAGCGGTCGTACAGGAAAGCCGTCCGCTCGTCCCAGAGATGTTCGTTCACATAGGCGCGCAGCCGCTTCATCTCGTCCTCCATATCCTCGATCTCCTGCCAGCGCTCGATATAGAAACCGATGTTCAGCAGCGACTCGTCGACCAGCATCTGCTGCAGGTTGGTGTCGAGCCAGACCATATGTCCGTGCGAAAAGATCGGGTTGTATTCGGGCTTCACGCGGGGCATGTTGTCCATGCCCGTTCCCCAGCCGCTCGACCAGTAGGTGCCGTCGGGCCACGTGCGGTTGAGCCGCCACCATTTGGCGTAGGCGCACAGCGCGGGGAAGACCTTGTGCAAGCGGTCGATGTCGCCGAACTGGCGGTAGTACGTCAGTTCGACCCACGGCAACAGGTTCGGGCCGGTCGAAGTCGGATCGTAACGCTCGAAACAGTCGGAACCGTCGGCCCGGATTTCGCGGCAGATGAAGCCGTCGGGATGCTGCTTCGCATAGAAGTTGTCCAGCGAACGCTGGAACGGGAAGAAGCGGTAGCCGTAGCGGGCGAACATCATCATGAACGAGGCGTCCCACATGAAAATATTGCCGTTGTAGG
>OIXH01003408.1_pt1 | contig 14119 bp, 9 predicted proteins | sample 1587741 | NCBI WGS metagenome assembly OIXH01 (sample SAMEA3888916, study PRJEB22519) | human gut metagenome | biome: human gut; feature: human-associated habitat; material: faeces | place: Denmark | collected 2011 | reverse complement strand
CATAGGCGGCCTTCTCCCAGTACAGGCCGATCTCGGGATAGCCCTCGCGATGGGCCACACGGGCCATGGCCAGGTACATACCGACCTCGGTGCACTCGCCGGTGAAGTTCATCCGCAGACCCTCGACGATCTCGGGGTCCACGTCCTTGGCGATGCCGACCCGATGCTCGTCGGCCCAGACCATCTTGCCCTCGTCCTGGACCTCAAACTTGGAGCCGGGGCAGCCGCACTGGGGGCATTTTTCGGGAGCAGAGTCGCCTTCGTGAACATAACCGCAGATGGGACATACGAACTTTTTCATAATTCATTCCTCCTGATTTTTCTGGTGGATTTTCGTTTTTTTCCTGCCGCCCGGGAGTTTCCTGGGCTGTGATTATATTATACTCAATTGCTCCACGTTTGTCAATAGCTTTTTAGAAAAATTCTAAAATATTTTTTCAGAGCAATTCCGCCCCGTCAGCAGTTGCGGTCCGCCGGATTTCGTGGTACAATAAATAGACACGGAAGGAGGGCTTGCCATGAACATTCTGCTGGCCGGGATCAGCGCGAAATTCATCCACCAGAATCTGGCCGTGGACACCCTCCGGCTCTACGCGGAGGAGCAGTACGGCATTTCCTGCGCCGCCGCCGAGTACACCATCAACCAGCCCTTCGACTTCATCCTGGGGGAGCTGTACCGCCGGAAGCCGGACCTCCTGGGATTTTCCTGCTACCTCTGGAACTGGGAGCGGGTCCGCCGCCTGTCCCGGGCCCTGAAAACCGTCCTGCCGGGCACCCGCATCGTCCTGGGCGGCCCGGAGGTCAGCGCCGACCCGGCGGAGGCCCTGGAAGCCTCCGGTGCGGATTTCGTCCTCTCCGGCGAGGGGGAGGAGCCCTTCTCCCGGCTCTGCCTGGCCCTGGGGGACGGCCTTTCCCTGGAAACGGTGCCCTCCCTGACCTGGAAGCGGGACGGGGAACTGGTCCGGACCCCCCTGGCCTCGCCTCTGGACCTTGCCCGCCTGCCCTTCCCCGTCCGGGACTTCGGGCAGTACGCCAACCGGATTCTCTACTATGAGGCCCAGCGGGGCTGCCCCTTCAACTGCCAGTACTGCCTGTCCTCCCGGGACAAAGGCGTGCGGTTCCAGCCCCTGCCCAAGGTCTTTTCCGAGCTCCAGCGGTACCTGGACGCCGGGGTGCGCCAGGTGAAGTTCGTGGACCGGACCTTCAACGCCAATCCCTCCTTCGCCATGGCCATCTGGAAATACCTGGCGGACCACGACAACGGCGTCACCAACTTCCACTTTGAAATGGAGGGCGGCCTGATCACCCGGGAGCAGATTAGCTTCCTGTCCACCGTCCGCCCCGGACTCTTTCAGTTTGAGATCGGCGTCCAGTCCACCAACCCGGCCACCCTGGCCGCCGTGGACCGCCGGGAGGACTTCCCCCAGGTGGCGGAGGCCGTCCGGGCCATCCGGGCCGCCAAAAACCTCCACGTCCACCTGGACCTCATCGCCGGGCTGCCCTTTGAGGGCCTTTCGCAGTTCGGGGAGTCCTTCAACGACGTCTACGCCCTGGAGCCGGAGCAGTTCCAGCTGGGCTTTCTGAAGCTTTTGAAAGGCTCCGGCCTGCGCCGGGACGCCGGGAAATACGGCATCCGCTGGCAGGAGGAGGCCCCCTACGAGGTGCTGGAGACCCCCGCCCTCCCCTACTCCGACCTGCTGCGGCTGAAGGAGGCCGAGGAGCTTCTGGACCTCTACTACAACTCCGGCCGGTTCCGGACGAGCCTCCGGGCGCTGGTCCCCCTGGCCCCGTCGCCCTTTGCGTTCTATCTGGGCTTCGGGGAGTTTTACCGCCAGAAAGGGTACCACCTCCGGCCCCACACCCTCATCGACCAGTACGGCATCCTCCGGGAGTACGGCCAGACGCTGCCGGGGTGCGACCCGGACCGGCTGGGGTGGCTCCTGGAATACGACCTCTGCTCCCACGAAAAGCTCCGGAAACGCCCGGCCTGGGCCCCGGTCTCCGATCCCCCGGAGCGCCGGGAGAAGGCGCTGGACCTGCTCCGCCGCCCGGAGGTCCGGCAGCTTCTGTCCTATCCCCTGGAGACGGACCCCAAGCAGCTTCTCCGGCTGGTCCACGTGGGATTCTTTCCCTTCTTCCCGGAAACCGGGGAGGACGGGGCCTGCGTTCTGCTTTTTGACTACGAGAAAACCGACCTTCTGGGCAACGCCCGGATGGTCCGGATCGGATAAATTTTGAAACGGGTGCAACACCCGGCCCCTCCGGCGACACTATTAAGATGAAGCCTGGGCCGGACCCGCGCTCCCGACTCTGCGAGGTGAGGAAATGGCGGAGCTCCGCGAATTGGTTTCTGCGGCGAAAAAAGGCGATCGCGACGCCTTTTCCCAGCTGTATCAGGAGGTCTACAAGGACCTCTACAAGTTTGCCCTGTATTGCCTGAAAGATTCCTCCGACGCCGAGGACGCCGTCAGCGAAACGGTCCTGGACGCCTGGCAGGGGGTGGGCCGGCTCCGGGAGGACAGCGCCTTCCGGCCCTGGATTTTCCGGATCCTTTCCGCCAAGTGCAAGCGCCGGATGCGTTCCTACGTCCGCCGCCGGTCGGAAACGGACCTGGAATCCGCCGACGTCCCCGTCTCCCCGGGATTTGAAAGCGGCGAATCCCTGGAGCTCCGCCGGGCCATGGCCCAGCTAAGCGACGAGGAGCGGCTGATCCTCTCCCTGGTGGTGGTCAGCGGCTACGACAGCGGCGAGGCGGCGGCCATCCTGGGGATGAACCGCAACACCCTCCGCTCCAGGCAGAGCCGGGCCTTAGCCAAGCTGAAAGCCCTCCTCACCGAGGAATAGGGCGCAAAATCTGAAAGAAAGGACGGACGGCTATGCAGCACATCCCCACGCCGGAGGAAGAAAACGACTTTCTCCAATCCCTCCGGGCCCGGACAAGCCGGGTGGAACCCCCGGAATCCCTGTCTCCGGAGCATATCCGGGAAAACCTCCCCCAGCGGCGCGCCATTTCCATGACCCGGCGGATCGCCCCCTACGCGGCCATGGCCGCCTGTCTGGCCGTGATTCTCACCGGAACCGCCATCTTCCGAAAAGGCGGCCTCAGCGGCTCTCCGGAGCTGTATACGGGAAACGCCGCCACGTCCCAGGCGGCAGTAGCGGAAGCCCCGGACAGCGTTCCGAAGGAAGCCGATCCCTACATGGGCTTTGCCGCCACGGCGCTGCCGGAGGACTATTCCGCCCTCTACGCCGCCGTGGAAAAATCCCGCTCCCTGGAGATGGGCTCCGCGGACCGCACAGGCTCCATGGAAAACGCCAAACGCAGCGCCGGAGCCCTGAAAAAGGACGAAACCTCCTACTCCCTGACCCAAAACGGCCAGCTTTTCCTCTCCACCGAAGGCGGGGCGGAAAATGAACTGACCCCGGAGTTCCCCCCGGAGGGGACCTGGACGGCCACAGAGCTGCTCCTCTCCGGCGACCGGCTGGTGATCCTTGGGGAAGGCGTGTTCGCCTCGGGAGAACCCGGCTCGGCGGCGGTGGTCTATGACCTTTCCCAGCCGGAGATGCCCTCCTGCCTGACCTCCTTCGCCCAAAGCGGCGGGGACCTCCGGGCGGAGCTGGCCAACGGCCTTCTCATCCTGGAATCTGCCTGGACCCCCGCGGACCCCGACGACGGCAGTCAGCCGGAGCGGTACGTCCCCTCCACCTGGGAGGACGGCTGGACCCAGCTGTTCACCTCAGCGGAGATTCCCGTGGTGGAATCCGGCTCCGGCTACGCCGTCCTCACCTGCACGGACCTGGAAACCGGCGTCACCCTCAGCCGCCTGGCAGGATACGGCCTGACCCCCGGCCCCCTGTCCGAAACCGGCGTTGCCTGGGGCGGGTACGCCGTCACCTGGGAGGATGGAAATTTCCATCTGAACGAAAGGAAGTAATTCTTATGAAGCGTTTTCTCGCGATCCTTCTTTGCTGCGGAGCGCTCCTTACCGGCTGCGGAGCCGCCCCGGCCCCTCTGAACGCCAGTGAACCCGAACCTAAGCTCACCGCCGTCCCCGCTCCGTCGGAGCCCTCGATCCTGGTCAGCCGGACGGCCCGTCTGGTGGCCGCGGAGGACGACCGCCTGCTTCTGGCCTACGCCGACGGCGAGACCGCCTGGCTCCCCGTCCCGGAAAACTTCACCGCAGACGGCGAAAGCGCCGCCGTTTCCTGGACGCCGGGGATGCTCCTGGACGTCTACACCGACGGCAGCCTCAACGTAAAGACCGACGGCTTCAACGACCTCTGCGCTCTGTATCTTCAGGTGCTGGAGGACCTCTGGAGCCGGGACCCGGCCCTGGGCAGCGGCATCCGCTATATCGGCTTTGACCTGACCCAGACCAGCCTGACCCCCTCGGAGCGCACCGCCGTAGCGGCGCGCTTCAGCGCCCTCCACAACGGCGAGCCCCTGGAAGCCACCTGGGAGGAGCTGGCGGACCAGGGCTATATCGACCAGGAAAACCTCTGCTGGGAGGACGGCTGCCTTCTCACCATCCAGGAGACTTCCGCCGATGATTCCGCCCTGGTCTTTGACGCCAGGAACTGGCGCAGCGGCCTGGGAGCCTACTTCTTCGTTGACTGCACCACCTACCGCTCCCCCAACGGCCAATGGGAGCCCTATGAGATCAACGCCGAAGCCATTTCCTGAACATAAACCACGCCCCCGGAAACGGTTCTTCCGTCTCCGGGGGCGATTTTTTATGCTTCGGTGAGGATGCGTACCTGGAATTTCTCCAAGGGAAGCTCCGACAGGACCTCCCCGGTCTCCAGGTCCCGGTAGGGACGGTTCAGGGGGACCCGGCACTCCCGGGCGCTGAAGTTCTGGACAAAGACGAACTTCTCCTCCCCGTCGTACCGGGCGCCTGCCGTGATGCCGTAGGGAAGGCTGCCATCCAGAGCCGGCTCCAGACCGGCTTCCTCCGCCAGACGGGCCGTGAGATCGTCCAGAAGGTCCGCCTCGCCCCGGGCCGCCAGATAGTAGGCCTTGCCCTTGCCGAAATCGTTGACGGTCAGGGCGGGGTGGCCCCGGTAAAAGTCGTCGCCGTACTCCGCCAGGACCCGGGCCGTACTGCACCGGTCCAGCTCGCAGAGCTCCTTGAGCCGGTATTCCGCTTTGGGAAGGGCCCCGTCCAGGGGGACCAGCCGGTTATACCGCCCGTCGGGAAGGCCGTCGATCTCCTCCCGGCGCAGGCCGAAAAGCTCCGTCAGCCCTTCGCCCGGTGCGGGCCCCAGGAAACAGAGGTCGTTTTCGTCCACCACGCCGGTCCAGTAGGTTCCCAGCACCGTGCCGCCATCGGCGCAGAAGCGCCGGAGCTTCTCCCCGAAGCCCTCCCGGAGGAGGTAGGCCATGGGGGCCACCACCAGCCGGTAGCCGGTCAGGTCCCCTTCCATGTCCACGATGTCCGTGGGGATGCCCCGCCGCCAGAAGGCCCCGTGGTGGGCCATCACCGTTTCCAGATACCCCATGCCCTGATTCCGGGGGCCCTGGGCGTCGTTCATGGCCCAGCCGTTTTCCCAGTCGTAGAGGATGGCGGCCTGGGGCCTGGGGCAGCTGGAGGTCAGGGCGTCCAGACGGCTCAGCCGTTCTCCCAGGGCCCTGACCTCGCCGAAGACCCGGGTGTCGCTGCCGCCGTAGTGGTCGATGACCGCGCCGTGGAACTTCTCCGAGGACCCCCGGCCCTGCCGCCACTGGAAGTACTGGACCGAGGCCGCCCCGTGGGCCAGGGCCTGCATGGAGGCCAGCATGTGAATCCCTGGCTGCCGCAGACGGCTGATCTCCTGCCAGTTGGTGGCGCTGGGGGCGGATTCCATCAGCAGGAAGGGCGCTCTTTTCATGGAGCGGATGACGTCGTGGGCGAAGGCCGTCTCCTGGCCGGTCCGGACCTCGTCCTCCCGCCAGCCCCAGATGGGATAGCTGTCCCAGGAGGCGATGTCCACCACGTCCCGGAACTTGAAGTAGTTGATGCCCTCGTAGCTTTCCCCGTGATTGGTCGTCACCGGGAGGTCGGGGTTGACGGCCTTCACCGTCTCCGCCTCAAAGCGGGCGAAATCCACGGTCTGGTGGGTGACGAACCGGTTCCAGTCCAGGTTCAGGCCGTGGACGTTCATCTCGCCGGTGGGCACCGGGGCCTCGATCTGGCTCCAATCGGTGTAGCGGTGGCTCCAGAACTCCGTCCACCAGGCGGCGTTCAAAGCGTCCAGGGTCTGGTACTTGTCCCTGAGCCACTGGCGGAAGGCTTCCTGGCACAAGGGGCAGAAGCACTGGCCCCCCAGCTCGTTGGACAGGTGCCAGAGCAGCACCCCGGGATGATGCCCCAGCCGCTGAGCCAGAAGGGTGTCGATCTGCCGGACCTTTTCCCGGTAAAGGGGCGAGGTGTAGCAGTGATTGTGCCGGGCTCCCGGGCGGTTCCGGGTCAGGTTCCGGTTGACCCGGAGCACCTCGGGGTACTTCTGGGCCATCCACAAGGGCCGGGCCCCGCTGGGAGTAGCCAGGACGGTGAAAATGCCGTTGTGGTACAGCCGGTCCATCAGTTCTTCCAGCCAGTCCAGCTCATAAACGCCCTCGGAAGGCTCCAGCCGGGCCCAGGAGAAAATTCCCAGGGACACGCAGTTGACCTTGGCCTCCTTCATCAGTTCGATGTCCCGTTCCAGAATGTCCGGGCGGTCCAGCCACTGGTCGGGATTGTAATCGCCTCCGTGGAGGAAGTGGGGAAAGTGCAGTTTCATGAAAAATCTCCCTTCGTTTTTATCGCATCCGGTACTGGCCCGGGGTGACGCCTTCTTCCTTTTTGAAAATGCGGATAAAGGTGTTGACGTTGGAATATCCCACCTGCTGGGCGATGTCCGTCACCGAATCCTCGGTCTGGAGCAGCAGGGGCTTGGCCCTGGCCACCCGGTAGCGGCTCAGATACTCCAGGAAAGTGGCGTGGTTATACTCCTTAAAAACGCTGCTGAGGTAGGAGGGGGACAGCTCCAGCTGATAGGACAGCTCGTTTAAGGAAAGGTCCTCCCGGTAATGCTCCTCGATGTAATCCAGCATCCACTGATAGATTTCAGCGCTTTTGCTGGTGCGGCTGCACCGGATGTGCTCCGACAGCTTCCGGAAGGTCTCCAGAACGTACCGCTGCTTCTCCTCCGGGGAGGAAAGGCCCTCCAGGGTCCGGTAGGGGCTGCTGTCCTTGCCGAAGATGGCCCCGCCGTCCAGCTGCATTTCCGCAATGACCCGGTTCACCGTCATCAGAAGCTGAACGAACAGGCTTTCCAGCCGCAAGGCGTTCTCCCCGTCCTGGCTGTTCTTCCGGAACAGCTCCAGAAGCAGCGACCGGGGCCCGTCGTCGAAATCCCGGGACTTGATCTGCCGGATCAGCTTCCATTCGGTGTCCTGGGGATAAAAGCTGGTGATGTAGCTGGCGCTGAGGGCCTCCTCGTAGGCTTTCTTATCCGACCCCCGGACCTCCGGCTTGACGATGAGGAGGTTCAGCGCCTGGTGGAAGGAATCGTAAATGCCGGACAGGGCCGGATAGGTCTTGCCGTAGGCGTACAGCGGCTTTTCCGCCCCGGACCCCTTGGTCAGAAGCTCCAGGAAGTCGTGGACGGCGTCCTCCGCCCCGGCCCGGAGGTTGAACACCAGAATCAGCCGCTCGCTCTGGCCGATCTTCCACACCGCCAGCCGGGAGCAGAAGGGCTCCTCCCTGGCCAGAGCCGCCGCCTGCTCCCCCAGCTCCCCGGCGTCCTCCGCCGGGACCACGGCTACGGTAAAACGGTCGTAGGGGAAGTCGGGCAGCAGGTTGGCCTTCCGGTACAGCTCCATCATGGGCTGCTCCCGGGAGTAGAGGAGCTCCGTCAGGGCGGCCTCCTCCATCAGAAGGGCGTAGCTGTCGATGCTCTGCTGAAGCTGCTGGTTCTGGCTTTTCATGTAGTCTAAGAAGGACTGGATCAGGGCCACGTCCTGGTAGCCGGAGTCCCCGCCTTGCTCCGCCTGGATGTAGCGGATGATCTTCCGGATGGGCGCGAACATCTGGGAGGTGAAGCACACCGCCAGAATGGCGCTGGCCAGGATGCACAGGGCGGCCAGACCGAACGTCACCAGCCGGATATGCTCCACATTCTGCAAAAGCAGCTCCTGATCGATGAGGGCCATGTACTGCAGGCCGCTTTCCGACGACCGGGTGATCCACCCGGTGTAGGTGCCGCCGCCCAGCGTCACCTCGGCGGCCTCCCCGGGAGCGTCCCCGGCGGAGAGCTGGGTCCAGGCTTCCCCGGCCCATAAGGAAATGGCGTCGGCGTTCCGGGAGCCGCAGATCAGCTCCCCGTCGCCGTCCAGCAGGAGCACCGTCAGCTCCTTCCGCAGCCCCGCCTTGTCCAGAATCTCGGTAAAGGTGCTGCGGCTGACGTTCAGGATCATCTGCCCGGTGACGCGGTTCTGGTAATCGGTGATGGAGCGGAAAAAGGTCAGGATGCAGTCGGAGCCGTAGTAGCTGCTGACGTTGGCGGTGCAGACGTAGCGGAAGGGCCCCGGCTCGTCCAGCGCCTCGGACAGGGAGCCCCCGGCCAGGCGCTCCACCTGCATCTGCCTGCCCAGGAACTCCTCCCGGAGAAAGCCGCCGTGGCGGGTGATGAACAGGTCCCCGGCGCTGCTGTAAAGCCACAGGCTCTCCAGGGGGAGGAAGCTGTTTTCCAGGTAGGAAATCTCCTCCATCATGTCTTTCAGGCGGAACTGGGCGTCCGGAGAGGTGTCCTTCCGGTAGGTATCGAAATTTTTCAGGGTGGTGTTGTTCATCACGCTGAGGGCGGCGTAGTGGAGGGTCTTGATCTCGCTGTCCAGCCCTTCCATAATAAAGCTGACACTGGTCCGGCTGCTGCCGATGGCGTCCTCCAGCAGCGACGACCGGTAGGAGGAGTAGGAGAAAGCCCCCAGGGCCAGCAGAGAAGCCGTCAGAATGGAGAGAAACGCCAGAATCAGTTTTAAAAAGGTATGGGTCCGGATGTAGGAGATCAGCTTTCGCATACCGCTTCCGTCCTTTCTGCAATGACACACCGGCCCCTCCGCCGGGTGTCTTTATGGAAAACGCCCCTTCCGGGGCAGAGATGTCCGAATCTCCTTCGATTATACCACATTTTTCGGAAAAAGGCGCGGTTTTCCCATCTCTATTTTTTCGGTCCTCCCAATTTTTAAACCAAAAAAACGGAGAATAAGATTTTCACGGTACTGTATTTTGTGCCGATATTAAAATAAACACACAATATCTGGTGTGCTCCAGTTTGTGTCCACGACACGCGCACAAAGCTGGCAGAGTTGCACAAAAAAATTAAGGATTTCCCAAATCCCCCCCGCCTGCTATAATAAGGGCATCCAATCAATCAGGGAGGCGCTGAACATGCAACGGACCGCTTCGGTCAAACGCCCCGGCAAAGGAGCTGCACGGTTCCGGCGGTATCTGCCGTTATATCTGATGCTGCTGCCGGTGATCATCTACTATCTGGTTTTCGTCTATGCGCCCATGGGGGGCCTGGTCATTGCATTCAAGGACTACAACATCTACGACGGCATCTTCGGGAGCCCCTGGGTAGGCTTCCGGTACTTCAAGCAGTTTTTCTCCTCCATGTTTGCGCCGCGGCTGATCCGGAACACCCTGGCCATCAGCCTTTACAACCTGGTTTTCGGCTTTACGGCCCCTATCATCCTGGCGCTGATGTTCAACGAAGTGGGGAACATGGTCTTCAAGAAGGTCTCCCAGACCATTTCCTACCTGCCCTACTTCATTTCCACCGTGGTCATCGTCAGCATGTTCGTCCAGTTCCTGTCCCTGGACAACGGCCTGATCAACCGCATTCTCAACTTCTTCGGCCACGAAAGCATCTACTTCCTCAACGAACCGAAATACTTCTGGGGCGTCTATACCGCCATGAATCTCTGGAAGGGTCTGGGCTGGGGCACCATCATTTACCTCTCGGCTCTCACCGGCATCAACACCGAGCTGTATGAAGCCTGCTACATCGACGGCGGCGGCCGTTGGCGGCAGACCTGGCACGTGACCCTTCCCGGCATCTCCAACACCATCGGCATCCTGCTGATCCTCCAGCTGGGCAGCGTCCTGAGCGTGGGCTACGAAAGCATCATCCTGATGTACAACCCCACCATCTATGAAACCGCCGACGTCATCTCCACCTACGTTTACCGCCGGGGCCTCCAGGACGCGGATTACAGCTTCGCCACCGCCGTGGGCCTGTTCCAGTCGGTGATTGGCCTGATCCTGGTGACCATCTCCAACAAGCTGTCGGCCAAGTTCACCGAAATCAGCATCTGGTAAGAAAGGAGGAGCACCATGTATTACGGCAAAAAAACCTCAGGCCGCATCGCCTTTGAGATCATCAACTACGCCCTGATCATCCTGGTCTGCATCATCACGCTGTACCCCTTCATTTACGTGCTGGCCTGCTCCTTCAGCAGCGACCCGGCCATTCTGGGCGGAAAAGTCACCTTCCTGCCCGTAGGCTTCCAGACCCGCACCTACAAGCTGGTCTTCGACTACCCCAATATCGGCCTTTCCTACGTGAACACCATCCTCTATACCGTTGTGGGCACCGCGGTGAACCTGGTGCTGACCATCCTGGGCGCGTACCCCCTCTCCCGGAAGGACCTGCCCGGACGGAAGCCCATCACCTTCTTCTTCACCTTCACCATGCTGTTCGGCGGCGGCCTGATCCCCACCTACCTGGTCATCAAGTCCCTCCACCTGCTGGACAGCTTCTGGGTCATGATTCTGCCCACCGCCGTCAGCACCTGGAACCTGATCATGATGAAGACCTTCTTCCAGGCCACCCCGGTCAGCCTCCTGGAGGCCGCCCGCATCGACGGCAGCTCGGAGTTGGGCACGCTGCTGCGGATCGTCCTTCCCCTGTCCATCCCCTCCATCATGACCATCGGCCTTTTCTACGCCGTGGGCCACTGGAACGACTACTTCCAGGCCATGATCTACCTGAACACCCCGGAAAAGTACCCCCTTCAGATTCTCCTCCGGGACATCGTCCTGCAAAACTCCATGGACAAGCAGTTTGCCTCCATGCAGATGGGCCAGCGCCAGGGCAGCGAGGGCGTCAAGTACGCCACCATCATGTTCGCCACGGTTCCCATCCTCTGCGTTTACCCCTTCATCCAGAAATACTTCGTCAAGGGCGTCATGTTAGGCTCCATCAAGGAATAAGTCGTATCCGGCCGGTCCTTCCGGCCGTAGCGGATATTAACCAATCTTAAAGGAGGAATTCCCATGAAAACCAAACGGATTCTCTGCGCGCTTCTGGGCGCCGTAATGGCGGTTTCCGTCCTGGGCGGCTGCAGCTCCAAGGAGCCCGCGTCTTCCACGCCGGACAGCCAGGGCAGCTCCACCGCCGCTTCCTCGCCGGATAACTCCGGCACGGAAGAAAACACCCCTGTCACCGTATTCTGCCCCAACACGGCCAGCATGCCCATGACCAACGACATCCTGGTGGTCCAGCAGCTCAGCGAGATCACCCACACCGACTTCGATTTCACCGTCTCCCCCTCCACGGGCACCGGCGAGAAGTTCAACCTGATGATGTCTTCCGGCGAGGTCCCGGATATGGTCATCTACGTCTCGGACCCCATCCTGAAATACTATAAAGCCTTCGCCCCCCTCAACGACCTGATCCATGACTACTGCCCCAACTACGAAAAGCTCATGGAGGAGAACTCCTTCCTGCGGAAGGACCTGACCTCCGCCGACGGCAACATCTACACCATCCAGTCCAAGGCGGCCTTCCGCTTTGCCAACGCCGTCATCGTCCGGCAGGACTGGCTGGACAAGCTGGGCCTGTCCGTCCCCACCACCACCGAGGAATACTACCAGGTCCTGAAAGCCTTTAAGGAGCAGGACCCCAACGGCAACGGCGAAGCCGACGAAATCCCCCTGATCGCTTCCGACGCCCGCCGGGGCGACGCCGAGTCTCCCGGACTGAGCATGTTTGACGCCTCCTTCGGCATCGACGAGGACTTCTACGTCAGCGACGACGGCAGTGAGATTCTTTTCGGCGCCACCGATCCCCGGATGAAGGATGCCCTGGCCTACCTGAACCGCCTGTACAGCGAGGGCCTCATTGACCAGGAGTACCTGACCCGCGACTACTCCACCATCGACGGCCTCATCTCCGAAAGCCGGGCCGGCATGTGGATCGCCTGGGGCATCGGCGTGGAAGAAGCCGCTTCCATCCAGGACGAAAACGCCGATCTGGCCGTGATCCTGCCTCCCATTGACGAGTCCATCGGCAAAGCCCGCGTCTACTCCCAGATGCCCCAGACCCGCACCAACGCCGTGGCGGTCAGCAAGGACTCCAAGGTGAAGGAGCACATCATGTCCATCTGGAACTACGTTTTCAGCGAAGAAGGCACCCAGCTGATGAACTTCGGCGTGGAGGGCACCACCTACACCATGGAAGACGGCAAGCCCGTTTACACCGATGAAATCCTCAAGAGCGAAGACGGCCCTCTGGGCGCTGCCAGAAAGTACGGCATCAACACCTGGCTGCCCCACAACCAGCTGGCTTCCGCCGAGTTCGGCCGCACCGCCGGCGAAGGCAAGTTTGAAGCCGCTGTGAGCTTCTATGATCCCTACATCGTTGAGCCCGTCCCCGCCCTGAAGTTCACCGACGAGGAAAAGAGCACCATCACCAGCGTCTACGACGGCGAGATCAAGACCTACCTGGACGAATCCCTGGACGGCTTCATCACCGGCAAAAAGCCCCTGTCCGAGTTTGAGGACTTCGTGGCCCAGCTGGAGAAGATGGGCATTGAAGACATCCTGAAAATCTACAACGACGCCTTCCAGCGCTACAAAGCCCTGTAAGACATCTGCACAAGCGCTTTAGGGGAGCCCTTTTACAGGGTTCCCCTTGCCCTTTTGCTATCGCAATCGCTCAAAAGCCCGGCCCCGCCGGAATTTCCCGTAAAAAGACCGGGTTCCGCGCAAAACTGTCTCACGGGCCGCCCGAATCCGTCGCCGTGCAGCCTGTCGCACGGCTACCGAAACCCAACGCGAGGAAATCAGCCGCGGCGACACGGGAGTGGCGGCCCGCCACCGCGGCGAAAGGAGACGTTATGAGAACGATTCAGAATCCCATCCTCCCCGGCTTCCACCCGGACCCCTCCATTATCCGGGTGGGAGACGACTACTACCTGGCCACCTCCACCTTTGAGTGGTTCCCCGGCGTGGCCATCTACCACTCCCGGGACCTGGTCCACTGGGAGTTCGCCGCCTGGCCCCTCCGCCGGGTCAGCCAGTTGGACATGCGGGGAATCCCCAGCTCCTGCGGCATCTTCGCCCCGTGCCTCTCCTGGTGCGGCGGCACTTTTTACCTGGTCTACACCATCGTCCGCACCGCCTCCTCCATGCAGGACACCCACAACTACCTTGTGACCTGCGATTCCATCGACGGCGACTGGTCGGAGCCCATTTATCTGGGGAGCACCGGCTTCGACCCCTCCCTGTTCCACGACGCCGACGGCCGGAAATGGCTGGTGAACCGGGACTGCGACGTCCGGTGGTTCCAGTCCCCCCGGGGCGGCATCCTCCTGCGGGAATACGACCCCGCCGCCCAGAAGCTGGTGGGCCCGGAGCACCGCATCTTCCGCACCTCCGGCATCATCGGCGCGGAGGGGCCCCACCTCTACCGCCACGGCGGCTACTACTATCTCATGCTGGCCGAGGGCGGCACCGACTGCAACCATGTGGTCTCCATGGCTCGGAGCCGCTCCATCACCGGCCCCTATGAGGTAGACCCGGAAAATCCCATGCTCACCTCCCGGGACGACCCCTTCCTCCCCTTGCAGAAAGCTGGCCACGCCAGCCTGGTGGAGACCCAGGACGGCCAGTGGTACATCGCCCACCTGGTAGGCCGCCCCTTGCCCAATAAGGGCCGCTGCATCCTGGGCCGGGAGACCGCTTTGGAAAAAGTTTTCTGGAACGAGGACGGCTGGCTGCGGTTGAGCCACGGCGGATACACCCCGGCGCTGACCGTCGAGGCCCCCGATCTCCCGGAGCACCCCTACCCCGCCGCCGTCGAGGACGCG
>OIXH01003406.1_pt1 | contig 14123 bp, 10 predicted proteins | sample 1587741 | NCBI WGS metagenome assembly OIXH01 (sample SAMEA3888916, study PRJEB22519) | human gut metagenome | biome: human gut; feature: human-associated habitat; material: faeces | place: Denmark | collected 2011 | reverse complement strand
CAACGGTCCGAAAAGCCAGATTGATGACGAGGGATACAGCTGTGATTCCGGTGATGCCGCAGGCGGTAAAATACTCCGCTATCCGGTTGATCAATCCGGACATCTCGGTTCATATGATGATATCACACCATGCGGCGGTCCGTATTCCTATAGCCGTGACAGGGCCAATGAGTGCGGATTCGGCGGAATATGCTCATCACCTCAGGTTCCGGGGCTGTTAGCTGCTTCCACCCTCAGTGAGAAGCGTGGTGATATTGTATTCATATCCAGGGATTACGGCGATACATGGGAGGTTAATCTCCATAAGCTTGATAATAACAGAATTTATTTTAATACATCATATATGAAGCCGGAATTTAACGGTAACACATCACTTATTCACTGGCTCAGCGATATCAAAATAAATCCGTTTGATTATAATGATGTTATTTTTAATACAGGAACAGGTGTATTCGGAACATATAATTTCACGTCTGACGACTGTAAATGGTGCGACCGTTGCCTTGGGATAGAGGAAACCGTGCATATCAATGTGTACAGTCCGCACGCCGGTGATGTGATTGCAATCGATGCAGTCGGTGACCTCGGCGGTTTTGCTTTTACCAAAACAGACACTCCTTGCACCAATTCTTTTGCCGACGCAGACGGTAACCGGTATATAACATGTATTAATGCCGATTACACGGACAATAATCCGAATCGCGTTGTCGTTACCGCAAGGGGCAACTGGACCGGCAAAACGCTCGGCGGACTGATTTTATCGGAGGATTACGGAAAGACCTTCACGCGCCTTAAAATGCCGTTTGGGCTGACAGAGGAAATCGACGGCGCACTGCATGAAATTGAACATCCGAATGTCAATTCCGGCTGGGTGGCAATGGCGCCGGACGGACAGAAGATTGTGTGGTCGATTGCGGACTGTATCGAGCTTCCGGTGAGCAGAATGATTGTAAGCCAGGATGCGGGAAAAACATTTTCCTGCTGCAAGGTTTTTAAGGCGGACGGCAGCCGGAAAACAACCGGAAATGTCAAAGTTTATTCCGACCGCATGGACAGCGAATTGTTTTACGGCTTTGGAATGGAATCTGATTTTTATATCAGCCATAACGGTGGACTTACGTTTGAAGAATACATACTTCCGGAGGAGTTCCCGAAAAAGGACTTCGGGCTGATTGACTGTGCAAATAAGACAGAGGTGCGCGGCGAGACCGGAAAGAGCGGTATCTTTTATCTGGCGCTTGCAGACGGCGGACTCTGGAAACTCTGTTATGATAAGAAAGAAGACAAAGTGGCAGTAAGGCGGCTTACTAAAGACGGCGATATTGTCTACCGTATGGGACTTGGACTTGGTGCACCGGGCGGCGATTACGAAAAAGATGCAAAAGCAGTCTACTGTAATGCCGTGATTGACGGAGTGTACGGTTTTTACCGCACCTTAGATGAAGGAAAGACATTTGTAAAATTAAATGACGACCGACAGATGTTTGGGGAAATCAACAGTATTGACGGAGACTGCCGTGTATTTGGCAGATTTTATCTGGCGACCGGTTCAAATGGCGTGAAGTACGGAACAGAGCTTCCGACAGAATAAAAGGAGGATGGAAATGCACATTTATCAGGAAAACAATAGGTTAATCATTGCAGACGGTAAATATCAGACCTGGATTGAGCCGTGGGGAGCAAATTCCCTGCGTGTGCGCATGACCGGACAGCCGGTGATGGATGCAAACGACTGGGCGCTGACAGAAAAGATGGAAGACGTCCCGGCAGAGATTTCATTTGAAACCATCGATGTGACAGACCCGTGGTATCGCGGTGACGAGTGGGCAAAGTATCACCAGACCGGAATGCAGGCGAAACTTGTCAATGGAAAGATTACGGCAAAGGTTTCCCATGAGGGATGGATTTCCTTCTATAATCAGAAGGGAGAGCTATTAACCGAGGAATACTGGCGCAACCGTAACCGCATCAACCGCTATTGTGTACCGCTTCGGATTGATGCAAGAGAGTTAAAACCGGTGCAGGGAAGCTCTGACTACGAGCTGACCGCACGTTTTGAGGCGTATGACGATGAGAAGATTTTCGGTATGGGACAGTACCAGGAAAAGAACTTAAATAAAAAGGGTGCCATTTTAGAGCTTGCACACCGGAACAGCCAGGCAAGTGTTCCGTTTATGGTATCAAGCAGAGGTTACGGCTTTTTCTGGAATAATCCGGCAATCGGTACGGCATCTTTTGGAGCGAATAAGACCGAATGGTATGCAAAGAGCACGAAAAAACTTGATTATTTTATCACGGCAGGTGATACCCCGGCAGAAATTGAGGCACAGTATTCGCTGGCAACCGGAAGAACACCGATGATGCCGGAATACGGACTTGGCTACTGGCAGTGCAAGCTCCGCTACCGCAATCAGGAGGAGCTGCTTGCAGTCGCAAGAGAGCACAAAAAGCGCGGACTTCCGATGGATGCCATTGTCATCGATTTCTTCCACTGGACGATGCAGGGAGATTTCAAGTTTGAGCCGCTTGACTGGCCGGACCCGGAAGCGATGGTAAAAGAATTAAAAGAGCTTGGCATTGAGACGGTCGTATCCGTGTGGCCGACGATTGATGAACGCAGCGAAAATTTTGGAAAAATGAATGATATGGGCTATCTCGTAAATGCGGACCGCGGTAATCCGGACCACATGACCTGGATGGGAAATACTATTTTTTACGATGCCACACATCCGGGCGCACAGAAGTTTGTCTGGGAGCGCTGCAAGGAGAACTATTACAAGCTTGGAATCCGCTGCTTCTGGTTAGACGAGGCAGAACCGGAGTATGGACCATATGACTTCGACAATTATCGTTACTATGCAGGACCGGCATTACAGTGCACAAACACCTATCCGGTCGGTTATGCAAAGGGATTTTATGAAGGCTTAAAGGCAGAGGGCGAGAAGGATGTGATGAGCCTTGTGCGCTGTGCATGGGCAGGAAGCCAGAAATATGGTGTTTTGACCTGGTCAGGAGATATCTATTCTTCATTCCGTTCCATGAGGGAGCAGCTTCAGGCAGGCCTTAATATGGGAATGGCAGGAATCCCGTGGTGGACATCCGATATCGGCGGATTCCTTGGCGGTGATATCAAGGATAAAAACTTCCAGGAGCTTTTGGTACGCTGGTTTGCCTGGGGCGCTTTCTGCCCGGTATTCCGTATGCATGGAGAGCGTTCCCCGTGGTACGAAAGGGAGCAGGAGTTCCGCAACGGTGTAAGACAGCTCACAAGCGGACAGGACAATGAGGTCTGGAGCTTTGGAGAAGACAATTACAAGATTCTTTCCAAATATCTGTTTATCCGCGAGAGACTGCGTCCTTACATCAGAGAGTGCATGAAGACGGCAAGTGAGACCGGTGCTCCGGTGATGCGTCCGCTGTTTTATGATTTCCCGGAGGATAAGACCTGCTGGGAGACAGAAGATGCCTATATGTTTGGACCGGACCTTTTGGTTGCTCCGGTGATGGAGGCAGGAGCCACGACACGGACGATTTATCTGCCGAAGGGCGCTTCCTGGACCGATGCCAATACAAAACAGGTTTATGAGGGAGGTCAGACCGTGACGGTTCCGGCACCGCTTGATGTGATTCCGGTTATGCTCCGGGATGGAAAAGAATATGTGATTTACGAATAAGAAAGAAATAAGGCCCTGTCAGTGGAAAACGTTAAGTAACCGCTGATGGGGCTTTTTGTGTGTTTGCAATTGTTCACAAAGCACCTTCTACGAAAATAAACGAAAACGATTAAGCATATTAATAAAAAACTAAAATACTTTAGAAAACATTGAAAATACAGGGGTTTCAGAGAAACTGCACAAAACCGGAAGTTGTTTTCTGGAATAAATATACAAGAAAAACCGGAATCGATAGGAATGGGAACAATGCAAAAACAGAAAGTGTAAAAATACAATGGTTAAAATACCTAAAAATGAGCTATAAAAAGTGTAGAAAAGGACGAAATGACGAAAAACAAGCGAAAACGGGTTGCTTTTTTCGGACAATTGACATATAGTAAAAGTACGAAAACGATTAAGAAAGAAGAAGGACAATAACTAGGAAAGGGGTAAATCCGTATGGTATCCATGAAAGACATCGCAGCGGCGTGTGGGGTGTCAGTTGCTACGGTGAGTAAGGCATTGAATAACCATAGTGACATAGGAGAGGAAACCAGAGAGCTGGTCAAACGAACCGCGAAGGAAATGGGATACCATCCGAACTACTCAGCCAGAGCATTAAAAACCCGTAAGAGTTATAACCTCGGGGTGCTCTACAAGGAGAACTCAGGCAGCGGACTGACACATGATTATTTCGCACAGGTGCTTGAAAACTTCAAGGTGGCTGCTGAGAACAGAGGATATGATATCACATTCCTGAATAATTCGAGGCTGCGCAAAGACTCAATGTCCTATTTAGAACATAGCATCTATCGGGGAATGGATGGGGTCATGATTACAATTGTGGATTACAAGGACCCACAGGTAATTGAACTTTTACAGAGCGATTTACCGGTTGTAACCGTTGACTATATGTTCAATGGAAGAATTTCCGTTATGTCAGATAATGTGGATGGAATACAGGCACTGCTTCAGTACATCTACCAGAAGGGACACCGGAAAATTGCATATGTCCATGGAGAAGATTCTTCTGTAACAACCAATCGTCTTTCCACGTATTATCGGTTTTTAGAGGAGAAAGGAATCGAGGTTCCGGAAAGTTATGTAAGGGAAGGAAAGTACAGAGACTCTTATACGGCGGGCATTCTTACCAATGAGCTTCTTGCACTGAAAGAGCCGCCAACCTGTATTATCTATCCGGATGATTTCTCAGCAATCGGAGGCATGAATATGGTGAAGAACAAAGGAATGAAGGTGCCGCAGGATATTTCCATTGCGGGGTATGACGGAATCCTTCTTGCTTCACAGATTGACCCGGTACTGACAACTTACTGGCAGAACACTGTAGACATTGGTAAAAATGCTGCTGAAAAACTGATTAATCTGATTGAGAAGCCGCGTTCTACTGTTTTAGAGCCATACATGGCAAGGGGACATATGATTGAAGGACAGTCAGTGGCTGACATCAATTAAAAAAGGAGTGAGTTCAATGAAAAAAGTGAAAGGTTTTTTGGAAAACACATGGACACATCGGGCACACGTGGTTATGGCGTTGCCGGGGTTTTTGATTTTGTTTTTTATCATGTACGTACCGATGGCTGGTCTTGTAATGGCGTTCAAATCCTTTGATTACACCAAGGGAATCTGGGCAAGCCCGTGGAACGGACTGGAAAACTTCAAATATCTGTTGGCTTCCAAGTCCACGTTTATTACGATGACCAGAAACACATTAATGTATTATGTGATTTTCACCGCAATTGGAACTTTATTAAATGTAGTACTTGCGATTGCGATTGATCAGTTCGTATTTAAGAAGGTCGGCAAAGTAATGCAGACGGTTATGATTATTCCGGTATTCATCTCCTATGCAGCAGTACAGTTTATCGTATACGCATTCATCAGTACCGATACCGGTATTTTGAATAACACATTGGGAATGTCAACAAGATTTTATTCGACACCTGGTGTGTGGCCGTTAATTTTAACAATTGTTAAAATATGGAACAGCGTTGGATATGGCTCCGTACTTTATATGTCAGTGCTGTCAGGAATTGATACCGCATTATATGAAGCAGCAGAGATTGATGGAGCAAATAAGTGGCAGCAGATTAAGAACATTACGCTTCCGGCACTGGTTCCGATGATTACGGTTATGCTGTTACTTTCAGTAGGAAGCATTATGAGATCTGATACAGGTCTTTTCTATCAGGTAACAAGAAACAGCGGAATCTTATATCCGACAACACAGGTTATTGATTCCTACGTATTGAACGCAATATTTAAGAATTCCAATTTCGGATTTACGGCTGCGACGAGTTTCTTCCAATCTGTTGTGGGACTGTTGCTGATGTTATTTGCGAATGGTATGGTTCGTAAGATTGCACCGGAAAATGCATTGTTCTAGGAAAGGAAGGGTGATTGATATGAGCAGAAAAAAAGGAAATGCTGCCGATTTGGCACCGTCCAGAAGAGAGAAAAAGGGATTAGGACAATACATTTTGGGCTTCTTCCTTCTGTTATATACACTGTTTTGCGGATTACCGATTTTGCTGGTATTCATCTCCGCATTTACGGATGAGATGGCGATTAACCAGAATGGTTTCAGTTTCTTCCCGGCGAAATGGTCCATGGCAGGATTTAACGCAGTATTCCGATATGGAAAGCAGCTCCTTACCTCCTACGGCGTTACCATTTTCGTCACCGTATTTGGTACATTCCTTGGACTTATGGTAATGGCAATGTTTGCTTACGCCATCAGCAGAAACGGATTTAAATTATCCAAGTTTCTCTCCGTATATTTGCTGATTCCGATGCTGTTCAACGGAGGACAGCTTTCCGGATACATTATCTTTACAAGTTATTACCACTTGAAAGACAGCTTATGGTTACTGATTTTGCCATTATGTGTCAGTACGATGAACGTTATTATCTTAAGAACTTATATCGTGAACAGTATTCCACTGGAATTGATGGAAGCAGCCAAAATTGATGGAGCAGGCGAGTACAGAACATTCTTCCAGATTACACTGCCACTGTTAAAACCATCTATGGCAGCCGTAGGATTTATGATGGCAACTGCATACTGGAATGACTGGCAGAATGCATTGTTATACATATCATCTGATAACAAGAAACCGTTACAGCTTTTGCTGGTAAATATTCAGAAGAGTATCGAGTTCCTGTTAAACAACTCCAACGTACCGGCAGCAGCGAGAGCAGCGATGGGAGGAAATATTCCACAGTATTCCGCAACAATGGCAACTGTAGTAGCGGTAATTGCACCAATCATGGTAGTATATCCTTTCTTCCAGAAATACTTCGTAAAAGGTCTTACGGTAGGTTCTGTAAAGGGTTAAAGTTACAATTCAAATGGTATTCTGGATGCCAAATGGCATCTTAAGAATAAAATAACAAATTTTAAAGGGAGGAATTTTTATGAAGAAAAAAGTGATGACCAAATTAGTTTCAACCGCAATGGTAACTACAATGGCTGTCGGATTGTTAGCCGGATGTGGTGGAAACAGCACAAACGCAGGTGGAAATGCTGGTACAACTCCAACCGAGAAATCTGATTCTGCTGGCACAGGGGATGCAGCAACAGATTCCGGAGACAAAGTAACCATTAATGTTACCAGAGCAACCTTTAACCTGGCAAATCCGGATACGGATCAGGTAAAGAAGGTACAGGATGCAGTCAATGAGTACATCGGCGACAAGATTAATGTTCAGATTAATCTGACAGATATCGGTTCCGGTGAATATACCGATAAAGCAAACCTTGCATTAGCAAACAACGAAATTAACCTGTTGTGGACAGCTTCATGGGAGAGCGTAATCGGTACAAACGACCTTGTTCCAAAGAATGCAGTTTATGACCTGACTGACATCATCCAGGGTACAGACCTTTACAACTCCATGGATGAAGGACAGTGGGAAGCAACCAAGTATGATGGAAAAATCTACTTTATCCCGGTATATAAGGACAACGTAGAAGGTTACGATATCATGGCTCGTCAGGACTTAGTTGACAAGTACGGCTGGGATATGTCCTCTGTAAAATCCTTAAAGGATATTGAGCCAATGCTTGCAGATGCTAAGAGCGAAGGATTAAAATATCCATGGCTGACCCAGAAGACAGCAATGTTCTACAGATTCTACATTGACAAATTTGATTTCTTTACCGCAGATGCTACCGCAAACTGGGTAGCTGTTGATAAGGATACCAACGAAGTTGTAGATACTATCCAGACAGACGAGTACAAAGAGTTCTGTACTTTAATGGCTGACTGGGCAGAAAAAGGTTATATCTCTGAGGATGATGTAACAAAGACCACAACTGATACCACAACACAGACACAGGATTGGGGACTTTCCTGGTGGACAGATATCCCGGTTAACGCAGAAGCAAATACCCGTTATGGTCAGGATGTTGCAATGGCAGCAGTTACCGACAGATGGGCACATTCTACATCCGCTCTTGGTTCTGTATGGTGTGTAACCGCTAACAGCTCTGCAGAGCAGGCAAAGGCTTGTGTAGATTTCATGGGTCTCTTATACACAGACAGCAAATTAGCTGATATGTGGACATTCGGTATCGAAGGCGAAGATTATACTTACGATGACAACGGTCAGGTTGTTCAGACTTCTGAGAAGTACAACCACTCCATGTGGGAGTCAGCTTCCGCTACAATTGTAACACCAGTTGCAGGTGAGCCGGCTGACAAAGCAAGCTTATACAAAGACTTCAACGGTGGTGCTAAGACATCTCCGGCAGCAGGTTTCCGTTTCGACAAGACACCGGTAGAAGCACAGTTCTCTGCTTGCCAGAACGTATTTGAAACCTATGGTTTCCCGCTTGAGAATGGTGGTATTGCAACAGCTGATATCGATGCAACACTTGAAGCATACCAGGCAGCTCTTGACGAGGCTGGATACCAGGATGTATTAACTGAGTTCCAGACCCAGTATGACAACTGGAAAAACCAGTAAAATAAAACGGTAAAACAAAAGTAGTACAATGATAAAAAGGTATCCCGGAGTAACATCCGGGGTATCTTTTTTTGCTCTATAGGATATGACGGCGATGCTTGACCCGAAGCGGCAAATAGCGCATAATACAAGGCAGGAAGAAATGGGAGGAACGAGACGATGGAATATTGGGATATCTATGACGCAGAGAAAAAACCGACCGGACGCACAATGAAGCGGAATGACTGGTGTTTAAAGGATGGAGAATATCATCTGACAGTGCTTGGAATTATAGCGAGACCGGATGGCAAATTTTTAATTACAAAGCGTGTGATGACAAAAGCGTGGGCACCCGGCTGGTGGGAGGTGTCAGGTGGTGCAGCGATGGCAGGAGAGACATCTGAAGAAGCAGTCAAAAGAGAAATCAGAGAGGAGACAGGGCTTGATGTGACAGGCTGGGATGGCGGCTATCTGTTTACTTACCACAGGGAGAATCCTGGAGAGGGAGATAATTACTTTGTGGATGTGTATCGCTTCTGTGCAGATTTTTCAGAGGAAGATTTACAGTTGCAGGAGGCAGAGACGGATGGATACCGTTTTGCGAGCGCAGAGGAAATAAAAGTCCTGGCGGAAGAAGGAATCTTTTTGCACTATGACAGCATCCGGGAGGGATTCTCTTTTTAGCCGCCTCTTAACTGACAGTGTGCTATAATAGCGGAAAAGATGGGAGAACAGCAGGGATAAACGTATGAAAACAGCGGCAAAAATACTAAAGAATATGGCGATTCTCGTGGGAATTTTATTGGCAGGTTTTTACCTGTGTCTTCATATCCAGAGAATTTTTGAAAATAATGAGCTGATTCCGACTATTTTTGCCCTCTGCGTTTTTTTGATTGCGGTATTTACCGATGGTTACTTCTATGGAGTATTGGCATCCGTGTGCAGCGTGCTGGCAGTGAATTATGCATTTACGTTTCCGTATTTCAGAATTAATTTTACCATTCCACAGAATATGGTTTCTGCGGTGATTATGATTGCGATTACACTTATTACGTGCGGCATCACAAACAAGATAAAATACCAGGAACAGATTAAGGAAGAGAGCGAGAAAGAAAAAATGAGGGCAAATCTGCTCCGTGCGGTATCTCACGATCTACGGACACCTCTTACGACAATCTATGGTGCAAGCTCTGCGCTGCTGGAGTCAAAAGATGAATTTACCAAAGAACAGAAAGACCAGATGCTGGAAGGAATCAGACAGGATTCCGAGTGGCTCTACCGGATGGTGGAAAATCTGTTGTCGATTACAAGACTAGACGGTGATAACGTTAAGATTCTCAAGACACCGATTGCACTCGATGAGTTATTGGATTCCGTTTTAGTGAGGTTTCAGAAGCGCTATGGTACGCAGGAAGTACAGCTTTTCATACCGGATGAGTTAATTGTGATACCGATGGATGCCATCCTGATGGAACAGGTATTAATCAATCTGTTGGAAAATGCGGTACAGCATGCCAAAGGGATGCATGAATTATCCCTGCGGGTGACCGTGGAAGAGAAAAAGGCTGTTTTTGAGATTTGGGACGACGGCTGCGGAATCCCGGAAGAAAAATTAAAACACATTTTTAATGGAAATTCCCCATCGAAGGAAGTGTCTGCGGACTGCAAAAAAAGTAACTGGGGCATCGGACTTTCTGTGTGTCAGACAATTGTAAAAGCACACGGCGGAAAAATTGTGGCCGGAAACCGCAAAGACGGCGGTGCCTTTTTTAAGTTTGCCCTGGATATGGAGGATTTGACGGATGAACAATAATAAATATAAAATCCTCATTATTGAAGACGAGGAGCATATCAATAACCTTCTTAGTACACTGATGGAAGCGAACGGTTATCAGGTGCTTGCAGCACGTTCCTGCCAGAGCGGGGAACTTTTGTATGCGTCACACAGACCGGACCTGGTACTACTTGACCTTGGACTTCCGGATAAGGATGGCATGACATTTCTTGCAAATGTAAGAAAGACCGACCTGACGCCGGTAATCGTACTCTCTGCGCGTGCAGATGAGCAGGATAAGGTGGAAGCGTTAAATCTTGGAGCAAATGATTATGTGACGAAACCATTTGGTTCCGGGGAACTTGTGGCGCGTGTGCGCTCTGTGCTTCGGACGACCTCACACCGGTCGGATGACGGAAAACTGCCGGGCGGAAGGTTTGAGAGCGGGGAACTTGTCATAGATTATGATGCGAGAACCGTAACAATTGCCGGAGAGGAAATCAAGCTGACGCAGACGGAATATAATATCATTGCACTTTTGTCTGAGCATGCCGGAAAAATGCTGACCTACCAGTTTATCAACAAAGAAATCTGGGGTTACAGTGATGCCGGCAGCATCAAAAAGCTACAGGTGAACATGGCGAATATCCGTAAAAAATTTGGGGCAAAACCCGGAAAAGATAATTATATTAAAAATGAATTGGGAGTCGGCTACCGTATGACCGTCATCTGATAACGGGAAAAATGCCGGATTTGATTGCCTTTCTAAAAACAGATGATATAATAAAGGAATGAAAATCATTGATAAAGGAGTTATGTAGTGAAGATAATTATTGCAGGAGACGGTAAGGTGGGTGCAACCTTGACCAGACAGCTCTCCGCGGAAGGCTATGATCTGACATTAATTGACGCAAATCAGATGGTTTTAGAGAACAGCTCTGAACAGTATGATATTATGGCGATACAGGGAAACTGTGCGTCTATGAGTATTTTACAGCAGGCAGGCGTGCGGGATGCCGATGTTTTAATCGCAGCAACCAGTGCGGACGAGATTAATCTGTTATGCTGTATGACCGCCCATGGAATGAATCCAAATCTCCATACGATTGCCCGAATCCGAAATCCGGAATACACGGAGCAGATTAATAAAATGTGGGATGTGTTTGCGCTGTCTCTGGCGGTGAATCCGGAGAAACAGACCGCACTTGAAATCGAACGACTTTTGAAGTATCCTGGCTTTCTAAAGCGTGATACCTTTGCAAAAGGGCGTGTGGAAATTGTAGAACTGCGTGTGGATGCGGACAGCAAATTATGCAATGTGGCACTAAATGATATGAATACCATTGTCAAATGTAAGATTCTGGTGTGTATTGTACTGCGTAACGGAGAGGCAGTTGCGCCGGATGGTAATTTTGTGCTCCGTGAGGGAGACCGCATTTTTGTGACCGCTCCGGCGAAGGAACTTGATATTCTTTTAAAAAATCTTGGAATCATCACGCACAAGGCAAGAAGAGTCATTCTCTGCGGTGGTGGAAGAATCAGCTATTATCTGGCAGAGCGCCTTGAAAAGAGTGGTGTTGCAGTGCAGATTATTGAGCAGAACCATGAACGCTGCGTGGAACTTGCAGGACGTTTGCCAAATACCAGCATTGTGCAGGGGGACGCCAGCAGCGAATATCTCCTGGAACGGGAAGGAATCGGAAGCTGCGACGCACTCGTGACAATGACCGGAGTCGATGAGTTAAACATGGTTATTTCCATGTATGGCAGTGTGCGCGGGGTACCGCAGATCATTACAAAAGTAAGCCGTGTGGGAAACAGCAGCATTTTAAGTGACCTGCCGCTTGGAAGTACCATCAGCCCGAAGGAACTTTGCAGCAATACGATTGTGCGTTATGTGCGTGCGATTGAGGATCAGACCGGTGCGGCGCAGTCCGTTCATTTCATTGCAGATGGACAGGCAGAGGCACTGGAGTTCCGTGTTGACGAGAACACGCTGCACTGTGGGGAACCACTGCGTGATTTAAAAACTAAGAAAAATGTTCTGGTTGTGTGTATCACGAAAGAATCCGGGCAGGAGATTCCAAACGGTAATTCGTTCTTCTCAAAGGGAGATACGGTTATTGTAGTTACAATTAAAGGAAAAGTCATTTATCAGCTAAATGATATTTTTGAATAGGTTGAGGATGGGTTATGAATTATAGAATGATAGGCAGGTTCATCGGGAAAATGCTGTTAGTAGAGGCGGCATTTATGATACCGGCTCTTTTAATCAGTATTTTTGAGCGGGAACCTGCAGCAGTGCAGGGGTTTTTAATTGCTATGGGAATTACACTGGTGTTAGCGGTACTGCTTTTGGTGCTTTGCCGTAAGACAAAACGTGGGTTCCATGCGAGAGAAGGACTCGTCTGCGTGGGTGTCAGCTGGATTATCATGGGATTGCTCGGCTGTCTGCCCTATTATTTTTCGGGAGAGATTCCGTCCTTTATTGATGCGCTGTTTGAATCGGTTTCCGGTTTTACCACAACGGGAGCGTCGATTCTTTCCGATGTGGAAAGTCTGTCAAAAGGTATTTTGTACTGGCGCAGCTTCAGCCACTGGTTAGGCGGTATGGGGGTGCTCGTATTCGTGCTGGCGGTATCGGTTGGAAGTGAGAATAGTAAGGGATTTACAATGCACCTGCTTAGAGCAGAAAGCCCGGGACCAAGCGTCGGAAAACTGGTTCCGAAGATGAAAAAGACAGCGCGTATTTTGTATCTGCTCTATATCGTGCTTACAATTTTGAACTTTATATTCCTGTTAATTGGCAATATGCCTGTGTTTGATGCGGTATGTACGGCACTTGGAACGGCGGGAACCGGAGGTTTTGGCATCCGCAATGACAGTATAGCGGGCTACAGCCCTTATATTCAGAATGTCTGTACGGTTTTTATGCTGTTATTTGGTGTGAATTTTACCTGTTATTATCTGCTGTTAAGCAAACAGTTTTTACAGGTGTTATGGGATGAGGAACTGAGGGTCTACCTGGGACTTATTCTGTGCAGCACGGTGCTCATTGTCCTTAATCTGCGCGGATTTTATGGCACGTTAGAAGAGACAATCCGCCATGCGGCATTTCAGGTGGCAAGTATCATCACAACGACGGGCTTTGCAACGACGGATTTTGATTTATGGCCAAGCTTTTCCAAGGCGATACTGCTTGGACTGATGCTTATCGGGGCAAGTGCCGGAAGCACGGGTGGTGGATTTAAGTGCGGAAGGGCAATCCTGGTGCTTAAAAGCCTGCACCGCAATGTGCGTCAGATTATCCACCCGCAGAAGGTACAGGTCGTGCGGATGAACGGACATGTGGTGGATGAAAAGGTGCTGGAAAATACGAATGCTTACCTGGCTGCGTATGTATTTCTGCTGCTGGTAAGTTTTCTTGTTGTGGCAACCGATGGATTTTCCATGACAACGACATTTACATCTGTAATTTCATGCCTGAATAATATCGGCCCGGGACTTGATGCAGTAGGTCCAACCTGCAATTTTGGCGGGTTTAGTGTGCTTTCCAAGCTGGTACTGATTCTTGATATGTTAGCGGGAAGACTGGAATTATTTCCAATGTTATTGTTGATCAATCCATATACATGGAAAGAAATAAAAATAAGAAAAAATAGAAAAAATAAGAAAGAGGGCCATAGCATATGAAACGTAATACAGATTTTATGCTTCGTGATATCGCA
>OIXH01003405.1_pt1 | contig 14124 bp, 12 predicted proteins | sample 1587741 | NCBI WGS metagenome assembly OIXH01 (sample SAMEA3888916, study PRJEB22519) | human gut metagenome | biome: human gut; feature: human-associated habitat; material: faeces | place: Denmark | collected 2011 | reverse complement strand
CGGCCTCCATGCTGTACGGCAGGTTTACGCCGAGTGATTCCAGCGACAGGTTGAGCCCGCCGGAAACAGCGCTGCGGTTATTCGCGGGCATTGCGGGCCCTCCTTTCCGTATTCCGAAAATCTCCTGCGGCCGCGCGGCCGCTTATTCCTCCACCTTGACGGTCAGCTTCGCCGTCACCTTGGGATATACCTTTACCTCGACCTCATAGGAACCGAAGTTTTTGATGTACGATCTTGCGCTTATCCACCGGCTCGCCCACTTTCTGTGTGAGCGCGGCGGCGATGTCCTTGGAGGTGACGGAGCCGAACAGGCGCCCGCCCTGGCCCGCCTTGGCCTTGATGGCGACGATTTGCCCATTCAGCTTTTTGGCCAGCGCCTGCGCGTTGGCCAGCTCCTCCGCTGCATGATGCTCGCTGGCCGCCGCTTTTGTCCTTACCTCGTTGACGGCCGCCGCGTCGGCGGCCAGACAGCCCAGACCGTAAAAGGTTTCGGTGGGAAAAATCACCACGCCGCCCCGGCGCAGGCATCGGGCCGCGGCTTCAAGATCAAGCACGCGGCAGGGGGAATCGAACATGACAGGCAAACCTTTGCGGCTGATCAGCGTGGGCCGTCTGAAGACGCCGTTCTGGAAAGACGCCGCCGCCCACTATCTGGCGCGGATCACGCGCTGGCGGCGTCTGGAATGCACGGAAGTGCGCGACGGGGACGCGGCTCTGCCTCCGGACCGGCGCAACTCCTTGGAAGGCCGGCGGATTCTGGAGGCCCTGGCCCCGCAGGACGTGCCCCTGGTGCTGGACGAGCGCGGCCTCAGCCTGACTTCGCCGCAGCTGGCGGCCCTGCTGCGGCAACTGGACCAGGAGGCGCGCGGCCGGGCCTGCTTTATTGTGGGCGGGGCCTGGGGCCTGGACGAGGCCGTGCGCGGCCGGGCCTACCGCCTGATCAGCCTCTCGGCCATGACCCTGCCGCACGAGCTGGCCCGCGTGGTCCTGCTGGAGCAGCTGTACCGGGCGGAGTGCATCCTGCGCAAGGTGCCGTACCATCATTGATCCGGCGCTGGTCCGGCGCTTCCGGGCCGCCGCCGGTTTCCGTTTCTTGTAGAGATTGCCGCCGTCGCCGTCAATGTGCGGCGGGCGCACCCTTTCCGCTTCAACCTCACCTATTTTCAAAACGGGCTTGACTCGCCTCTTGTATCAGCATAGCTTCGATAGCACGTTTTTTATATACATAACATATTTTGCATACGCATATAAAAAACGTAGCACTTCGGCAGGCTGACGCGCCGCGTCATGGGGGAAACACCACAATAAACGCGGCTGGAGGCCGCAAGGGGGGAGGTTTCGGCATGGGGAAGGTTTTCAAGCTGATGCTCGCGCTGGCCGCGTGTCATGTTCTGGCGGCAGGCCCGGCGGCGGCTGCGGGAGATACCGCAGCGGCGCAGCCCGCCGGGCGCAAGGAGGCGCTCACCGAAGGCAGCCTGGCGGCGTACACCCTGCCGCCGGTAACCATTTACGGAGTGGCCGATCAGGCGCCCACCGTGCCGGTCATGACCCGCTTCGGCACACAGTTCAACGTACTCACCGAAGAGCAGATTCAGCTCCAGAACTCCCTGGATTTTTATGACGCCCTGCGCAACGTGCCGGGCGTCATGTACCAGAAAAAGAACATCATCGGCGGCCAGACCGGCCCCAGCCTGTATATTCGCGGACGCGGAGCCAGCCATCCCAGCCCGGACCTGAGCATCTTTTTCGACGACGTGCCCCGCAGCGGCGTGCTTTACGGCCAGGCCCTGGCCGACGGCATTCCGGTCTACGCCCTGGGCGGCATGGAAATTTACAAATCGCCCCAGCCCTCGCGCTTCGGCAGCGGCTACGGCATGATCAACTTCATTCCCAAATACATGACCGAAGACGGCTACGAATTGCGCCTGGGCTTTGAAGCGGGCAGCTTCGGCACCGTGGCCGAAAACCTGGGCATGGGCGCGAAGAAAGACGGCGTGGACATTTACGCGGCGCAGAGTTTCATCAGCACCCTGGGCCACGAGGAACACACCGCCGCCCATCAGGCCAGCTATTACGCCAATCTGGGCTTCCAGTTCAGCGAAAACTGGAGCCTGCGCCTCATGGCCAACCGGGTGGACGCCGAAACCCAATCGCCCAACAATGCCGTCACGGGCAGCAGAACCCAAGGACCCAGCACGTACCTGATGGCTGACCGCTACGACACCGGCACAAGTCTGGCGACGCTGTCCCTGAACAACACCTATGACAATGCCCGAGGCTATCTGAAGGGCTATTACAACCACACCCTCTTCCATATCCGGGGTGAAGACGGCGAGGCCGCCACTTCCCGCCAGACCAATGTGCTCTACGGTTTGCGTGGCCGGGAGACCTTCAGCCTCTGGGAAGGCAATGAGATTGTGGCCGGTTTCGACCTGGACGTGACGGAACTGCAAAACGATCAGCGCAAATACGCTACGGACACCACAAGATCCTGGGATTTTCCCACCCAGACACTGTTCTCCCCCTATCTGGCCGTAAGCCAGACCTTCGGCAGCGAAGAAAGCTTCCACGTCACGCCCTCGGCGGGCATCCGCCTGTACACCAGCGACGTTTTTTCGGACTACGCCTCGCCCCAGGCCGGTCTGGTGCTGGGCTACGCCAACACCAATCTGAGTTTCGCCTACGCGCGCGGCGTGAATTACCCCAGCCCCGTGGTCCTGCAGGGTTTCCTGGCTGACCGGTCCCTGCCCGGCTACCTGAACACCAAGGACATCAAGCCGGAAGTGGTGGACCATTACGAAGTCGCCCTGAGCCACGTCCGGCCCGGCCTGTTCAGCGCGAGCGCCACCTATTTCCACGACGACGGCAGGGACCGGCTCAGAGCCAATATGGCCATGGCTATGCCCGTCAGCGATTCCTTTTTCAACTCCTCTACCGCTGAATACAAAATCGACGGCCTGGAACTGGCGGGCAGCGTAACCCCGCTGGACGGGCTGGAAATTTTTGCCGGGGCCACCTGGCTCAAGGCCTGGGCCAAGGGCGACGACGGCAAAAGCACGGACAAAATGCCCTATACGCCCAGCTTCGCCCTTCAGGCCGGTTTCAAGTGGAAATTCTGGGAGCACTTTCTGCTCAGCGGCGACTACCAGCACCTGCAAAATGTCTACGCGGGCAATCTGATGCGGGGCACTCCCCCAAAAAATCCGAACAGCAACTTCACTGAACTGCACGACGTGGACAAACTGCCGGACATCAATGTGGTCAATCTGCGGCTGGACTACCTCTTCAGCTACGACGACCTGCATCTGGAAGAAGGCCGGGTCTTTGTGGCCGTCAACAATGTGCTGAACACGCCTTACGCCTACGCGATGCAGAAAACCGCCGACAACACGGACCGGCAGCTTTATTACATGCCCGGCACCTCCTTCATGGCGGGATTTGAACTCAAATTCTAGACCCACGCCTCTCGAGGCCGCCGCTCTTTGCCCGGAGCGGCGGCCTCGTCAGCCTGGAACTTTTATGGAAACGTTTATGGTGGACGAAAAACACTGCGCCGCGCGGCGGCATTTTTTTGAGGACCATGCCGAAGGCTGGGAGGATCGCAACTATTCCCCGGAAAAGTTGCGGCGTCTGGAGAGCCTGCTGGCGCGTGTGGATTTAGACAGGGGCATGACCGTCCTGGACGCCGGTTGCGGCCAGGGGGTGCTGCTGCCCTTTCTGCGCCGCCGGGTCGGCGGAGAAGGCCGCCTCATCGCCCTGGACGCCTCGGCGGCCATGCTGCGTTGCGCCGCGCAACGCCATCCCGACGCCTGGATACTGCATGCGGGCGTGGAAGCCATTCCCCTGTTGGACGGCTATGCGGATGCGGTGATCTGCTTTTCCGCCTTCCCCCACTTCAGCGACAAGGAAGCGGCGGCGTGTGAATTTTACCGCCTGCTCAAGCCCGGAGGCGCGGCCTATGTCCTGCACATCGACGGCCGGGAAAAACTCAATGACCTGCACGATCAGCATCATGCGGTATGCGGCGACCATTTGCCCTGCCCGCACGGGATGAAGAAAATCTTCAGCCAGGCGGGTTTTTCGAAGATGCGGGCGGATGAAAGCGCGGAGCACTATTATTTTGCCGCTTGCAAACAGGAGTGAGACATGCGGGTCACTTCCATTCTTTCCCCGGTTTTCCTGCTGTGCGCGACCCTGGCCGTCTTTCTGGCGACGGCTGCGTCCCCGCAGGCCCGGTCACTGAAAATCATCGCCGGTACGTCGCTCATTGAGGACATCGCCAGAGATCTCACGGCCGGAGAAAGCGAAATCCTCACCATTATCCAGGGTTCCAGCTGTCCCGGCCATGAAAACGCCAAAACCTCGGACTTCGTTTTCGCGGCCAAGGCCGACCTTCTGCTGATCCATACTTTTCAGAGCCGCATGCCGCAGATCACGGGCATGCTGGAGGCCATCGACAACCGGCGACTGCGCGTGACGGCGCTGGGTCCGCACGGGAGCTGGCTGGTGCCGGAAAACCAAAAGGAGGCCGTGCGCCGCATTGCCGCCGCGCTGATCGACATTGCCCCGGATCAGGCCCCTGCGGTGGAACAGCGCATGCGCCGACGCCTGGAGCGGGTGGATGGCGCTGCCGCCGCATGCGGGCGCATGCTCGCGCCCGTACGGGGCAAGGCCGTGCTGGCCGCTGAAATGCAGGCGGAATTCGCCCGCTGGGCCGGGCTGGACGTGCTGCGGACCTACGGCCGGGCCGAAGACCTCAGCGCCGGTGATCTGGCCGGACTGCTGGACAACGTGCGTGACAAAAACGTGCGCGGCGTGATCGACAACCTGCAGAGCGGCGCGGACGCGGGCCTGCCCCTGGCACTGGAGCTGAAGGTGCCGCATCTCGTGCTGTCCAATTTCCCCGGCTCCGCCCCGGACGTGCCGGATTACTTCAGCCTGCTGCGCGCCAATGCGGAACAGCTCGCCCGGCTGTAACACGGCAGCCGCCGCCCGGCCCCGCGCTCTGGCCCGTCTGATCGGGGTGGACGTCAGATTCGGCCCGCGCCGCGTGCTGCGCGACATCACACTCGAAGTCGCGCCCGGCGACTTCTGGACTCTGATCGGCCCCAACGGCGCGGGCAAGTCCACCCTGCTGGGGCTGTTCAACGGCCTGACGCCCTGCTCCACGGGCCGCGCGGAGTATGCGGGTCTGCCGGTGACGCCCAAAACCGCGCCCGCCGTCCGTCTGAAAATCGCCCACGTTTTCCAGACCTCGGACCTTGACCCCAAGATGCCGCTCTCGGTCTTTGAATCCGTGCTGGGCGGCACCTACGGCCGCCTCGGCCTGTTCAGGCGACCCGGCCCGAGGGAAAAGGACCTGGCCATGCACGCCCTGGAAACCGTGGGGCTGGCCGATCTGGCGGGCCGTCCCATCGGCCACCTGTCCGGCGGCGAGCGCCAGCGTACGGCCCTGGCCCGCGCTCTGGCCCAGGAGCCGGAATTGATTTTGCTGGATGAGCCCACCGCCGCCCTGGACTGGCAGGCCCAGAGGGATATCCTCAACGCCGTTGCCGCCCTGCGACGGGACTTTGCGCTGACTGTCTTTATGGTGACCCATGACCTCAACGCGGTCTTCAATCTGGCCCGAAAGGTCGCCATGCTGCGCGAAGGGCGGCTGATCTGGCAAGGCGACGTCAAGGACGCCATGCAGCCGGAACTGCTCAGCTCCCTGTACGGCGTGCCCATCGCCATCGCCGACTGCAACGGCCGCAAGGCAGCGCTTTTTTAGGGCAATTCACCGTTAAGCAGGCGAATTGCCCTGGCGGTCGCGAGAGCCGAAGCATGCGGCCGACGTAACATTTGAAATACCTTACAAGGCGTTCAGGCAAATCCTTGCCCGAGCAGCCGGAGGCGGCATTACTCGCCGTTAAGCCCATTTGAAGTGTTGATTGCTGTTGGAGGCGCTTTGGAATCCTTCCTGAGCTATGAATTCCTGCAACGGGCCCTGCTCATGGCCCTGCTGGGCGGCGGCGTGTGCGGGGCCATGGGCGTCTTTGTGGTGCTCTGGCGCATGAGCCTTGTGGGCATGTGCATATCCCATGCGGCCTTTGCCGGAGCTCTGCTGGGCCTCTGGCTAGGGCTGCCGCCCCTGGCCGGGGGCCTGGCCGCCAGCCTGGGCGCGGCCTCAGCCGTGGGTCCGCTGGCCGAGCGTCCCGGCTTCAGTCTGGATACGGCCATGGGCGTGATCTTTTCCGTGGTCATGAGCCTGGCCATGCTGGCCCTGGGCCTGCTGCCCGGCGCGCGGACCGAGGGCTTGAGCCTGATCTGGGGCAGCCTGCTCACCGTAACCCGCCTTGATCTGGCGCTTATGGGCGGCACGGCCTTGCTGCTCTTTGCCTTCATCTTTGTATTTTTCAAAGAAATCCAGGCCATCATCGGCCAGAAACAGGCGGCGCTGGCCTCCGGCATTCCGGTCCGTAAAATCCGCTACGCCAGCCTGATTCTCATGGGGCTGGTGGTGGCCTTTGCCCTCAAGGCCATCGGCGGTCTGCTGATCTTCTCGCTTATCGTCACTCCGGCGGCCACGGCCCTGCAACTGACCTACAGCCTGCGCCGCATGTTCATTCTGGCGGCCCTGCTGGGCGCGGCAGCTTCGGCGGCGGGGCTCTGGTTCTCCTTCCATTTTTCCGTGCCGCCCGGTGCGGCCATTGTGCTGACTGCCGCCGCTTTTCTGCTGGCCGCCATCCTGCTCTCTCCCAAAAAACGCGGAAAAACGGTGTGAAACACGGGGAAATCCAGGCGGCACAAGTCAGCCGGGACGGTCTGCCCCCAGTCTGGGACGGACATCAGGCACCCGCGCCGGTTCCGGGCACGCGAAACGCGGCGTTTGCGTTCCCGCCCGCCCGGCCGCGCGGTCCGGGCCGCGCCTGGAAAGGCTGGCTGCTTTCCTGCTGCCTGCATTTCTGCCTGCTGGGCGGCATTCTGGCCTGCGCCGCATATCAGGTGGAGAAAGAAGAACCGGTCTATCGGGTTGCTCTGGTCGCCCTCGGCGACATGAGCCCGGCGGGAACAGGCGCGGGACTGCCGGGTGGCACAAGAGGCGGCGCGCCGGACACCGCACCTGTCCAGGCCCCCGGTCCCCCGCCCGCTCCGGCGGCCGAACCCGCCGCCGGTAAAAACGCAGTGACGCATAAAAGCGCGGATGCGCCGCACCCGGTTGCGCCCGCAAAAACACGCTCTCCCGGAAAGGCCGCCGGGAAAAACAAAAAAAGGCCCACAGCGCCCTCCCAGGAACGGATGCCATCTCCCGCCGGGCCGTTGACGCCGCAGGCATCAGGCGGCCAAGCCGCGACCGTGCCGACAGGTTCCGCCGGGACGGGTACGCGGCACGACACGGCGGCCAGCAGCGCGGGCACAGGCGGAAGCGGAGGTTCCGGGCTTTACATGCCGGGACAACTGGACCATCTGCCGTCCGTGCTGCGGCCCGTCAAACCGGACTATCCTCCGGACGCCAAAAAGAAAAGGATTGAAGGCCGCGTGGTCGTGCGCCTGATTGTGGACAGCACGGGCCGCCCGACGGAATGCGCCGTCCATGCCGCCGAACCGTCAGGCTACTTTGAGGAAGCCGCGCTCGGCGCCGCGCGCAAAACGCGCTTTATCCCCGGCAAAAAAAACGGACGGCCGGTGAGAACCCTGGTATTGCTGCCGTTCGCCTTCCGCCTGCGCTAGGATCTGTTTCCGGCTTGTCCTTTCGTCCTCTGCCCGCGTCAAGCGCCTTCCGCGCGAAAGTAGTTTCCGGACGACCTCAGAGCACCTCGTAAATCCGGGCAAAGACATTGTCGTAAACCAGCTTGAAGTAGGGCGAGAAGCGCGGATCCTGCGGGTCGCCCACCAGCAGCTGGACCATCAGCGAATTGTACAGGCCCTGATCCACGGCCAGTTTTTCGTCCGTGACCCGATTAAAGAGGAAGTTCACGTTCCGCCGCCCGGACAGAAATTCCTTCTGCTCCTCGGGCGTGGCCTTGGGGTGGGCGTCGAACCATTCCTGCACGTAATTGCGGCGGGTCACGCCCGTTTCCTCGAACACGCTGATGGACGAAGCGTAAATGGTGCTGGTGCTGCCCTCCAGGCGCACTTCGCCCGTGTCCAGGCGGTAGGCCAGGGCCTGCGGCACAATGGACAGCGCCCCGCCCTCGCCCTGGCGGGTCACGAAATTCCAGTTGCCGAAATTGCTGATCCAGAAACCCAGGCGCAGCATTTCAAAGCTGACCACCACAAAAAGCCGCCCCTTGGCTTCCACCAGCGGGGTCTCCGACGAGCGCAGCTTGTCCATGAGAGCCTGGGCCGCCCGGCCGTCCAGGCCTTCAAAGACGTTGCCCGGCTCGTTGCCCATCTTGGCTGTGTAGCGGATCAGCTGCCGGGCGAAGCGCGCGTTGTCCGTGGCAAAGACCGCGGCGGGCAGGTAGAGCGAAGGCCCGGCGTGCTGCGCGCCGTCCGCGATGGTCGAGCGCCGCGCGAAATGGTGGGCCGCATAGCCCCAGTCCCACCAGAGCCAGAGCTTGGCGTCCTCGGGGGTCATGGTCCGGGCGCGGGTCAGCGCCTCGGCGTGGCGGCGGTTGATTATGGGCCCCTGGGAGATGGCCTGGATCATATCCGCGAAAGGAGCCACCAGCAGGGCCAGCAGAATACAGGAGGTCGCCGCGCCCGCCACGGCCCCGCGCAGATCGGCGCGCAGCAGGCGCTGCAGCAGCCAGTACAGGGGCAGGGTCAGGCCCACGGCCACCACCGGCGCGCCGAACATGACCATCCGGCCGCCCAGCTTGGTGCTCAGCAGGCCCAAGGCCGCCAGGGGCAGCAGAAAAAGCGCGCCGGGCCGCCGGAAAAGCACCAGGACAAAACCGGCCAGGCCAACGACGGCGGCTTCCATCCAGGGATGGAAATAGGGGAAGAGCGCCGCGAAGCTCAGATCCTGCACTTCAATAATGGACTGGGCCACCGAGGGATAGACCAGGCTCATGCCCTCGCCCGTGCTCCTCACGTCGCCGCTGTGCTTGAGATAGGCGTTGGCATGATTGATCAGGGTGGTCAGGATTTCGCCCTGCACCAGCAGGACCGCCGCGCCCAGCCAGAGCAGGACCAGAACCAGAGGACGGCAGAGCAAATGGCGCAGCCCGCGCCCGGCCTTGCTTCCGGCCAGGAGCAGAATCAGGCTGAAACCGAAGCCCGCCGGGCCGCCCAGGGTGGGCAGCGCGTAAGCCAGCCCGCCCAGCAGCAGAATGCCGCGCCGACCGCGCGGGGCCATGATCAGGGCCATCAAGGCCAGCAGCACCACATTGTAACGGATCAGATAGGGAAAAACCGAATGCCATTCCTGGGTCCACCAGGAAATGACGCCCGACGCGCCCAGCAAGAGCACCCACTGCCAGCGCAGGGGATTTCCCAGGCGCTCCAGGTGCGCCTCATCCGCGCCGCGCTCGCCCCAGAGGCGTTGCGCCGCCTTGAGGCCGGATCCCAGGGCCAGCCGCCGCAGGATCATCCGCGGCAACAGCATGTAGCGCATGGCCCAGCAGGCCGGAGCCAGGGTCATCAGGAGCGGAAAAAACAGGGTCACCAGGTCGGTATCATAATAGCCCAGCAGGGTGCGGGCCAGAAAACCGGGAGCCAGAGAGGTGATCAGCCCGGCGGCCACGCCCGCCTCCATGCTGCCCAGGGCCCAGACCCAGGCGAAGACGATCACCGCCACCAGGCTTGCCAGCACCGCCGGGAACCAGAAGGCCACGGCGGCCGGATAGGTATGCAGGGTTTGGGCCATGAGCCGCAGCATCTCGGCCATGGGATGCCCCACGCCCAGACCGAAACCCTCGGCGGCGGCCACCCAATGATAGGCGTCGTGGGTTGCCAGCAGCCATTCGCTGCCCAGGCGGTATTCCGGATTCTGCCAGCAGGGCCACTCCATCATGCGCAGGCCGAAAGCCAGGCCCAAGGTCAGCAGGCCCCAGAACAGGCCCCGCAGCCAGTAGTGAGGCGCGTCCTGCCGCACGCCGGACGCGCCTACCCCAGGCACGGGTCTTCCCCGGCCCGTTCGGTCCGCTCGGCCAATACGGGTTCAACGGCTTTTCCTGTCCCGCCGGAGATGTCCCCCGACGGGCTCAGCGCCCAGAACCAGCGTCCGCTGCCCGCCGCCGCATAGGAACGCACGCCCGCCAGCCGCCAGGGCGCGGGCAGACGTTCGGGCGCGGGAGTCAGCGCCAGGATGACCAGCACTCCCTCGGGCCGCAGCCGGGGCAGGGTCAGCTCAAGCAATTCGGGCCAGGGCATGAAGGCCCGGCTCACAATGCAGTCCGCCTGATAATACTGGCCCTGAAAAAAATGCTCCACCGAACCGCGAAATACATGGGTGGCGGACAACTGCAGGCGGGCAAGGACGCTGGACAGAAACAGGGCGCGCTTTTCGCGCACTTCCACCATATAATAGCCGCCCCTGGTCCAGGCCATGCGCAGGGGAACGCCGGGCAAACCCGCGCCGGAACCCAGATCCCAGCTCAAGGGCTCTTCCGGCAGGGGCAGTTCCTCCAGAAAGGACGCCAGATGAAAGCTGTCGGCCACCAGGCGGACCAGGATGTCCTGCCAGGAGCGCGCGCCCACCAGGTTCATGGCCGCGTTCCACCGGCACAACATTTCCAGATAGACGGCCAGCGGCTCCAGAGCCGCCGAGGGTACGTCCGCGCCCGTGGCCGCCGCGAGCCGGGCCAATTCCTTTCTGTCCACCGTCTGCTGCTCTTGCATGATCCTCTCTCCGCATTCTCCGGCGGATGCGCCGGGCTTTCAGTCATATCCCCGGCAAGCGGGACTTGCAAGCCCCGCCCCGATAACGTAAAAAAAGCAATTCGGCAGCCCGATGCGCATCCCGCTTCACGGGTTTTGCGCCGCCCGCGACGGCGGAGCCGCCGGGCGGAGAGGCGCAAAAACCAGCGGTTGACGGCGCGGCCAAGCGCGGCCCGCTCCTGGTTTTCAGTCGTGTTGACGCCGGCACTATTTGAGTTCACACGCCTTTTGGAGAGAACGCACTTATGACGCAACCTGTTCTGCTTTTTCCCGGCCAGGGCTCGCAGGAGTCCGGCATGGGCCGCGACCTGGCCGAGGCCTCGACCGAAGCCATGAACCTCTGGAAGCAGGCCGAGCGCATCAGCGGCCTGCCCCTGCGTGAAATTTACTGGGAGGGCGACGAGGCCGCCATGAGCGACACCCGCGCCCTGCAACCGGCCCTGACCGTGGTCAACTGCAATCTCTGGCGGGAAGCGGCCGGGCGCGTCAGCCCCTGTGGGGCCGCCGGACACAGCCTGGGCGAGTTCAGCGCCCTGGCGGCGGCGGGCGTGCTCTCGCCGGAAAACGTGCTGGAAATCACGGCCCTGCGCGGCCGCCTGATGGCCGAGGCCGACCCGGAGGGCAAGGGAGGCATGGCCGCCCTGCTCAAGCTGGATGAGCCGCGCGTGGCTGAAATCGTGGCCGAGGCCGCCGCCGAAAGCGGCGAAATGCTGCTCACCGCCAATTACAACACTCCGGCCCAGCTGGTTGTCAGCGGCGCCAAGTCCGCCGTGGCCCTGGCCTGCCAAAAGGCCAAGGAGCGCAAGGGGCGCGGCATTGAACTCAAGGTCAGCGGCGCGTTCCACAGCCCCATGATGGAAGAGGCCAATAAAGAGCTGGCCCCCCTGCTGCGCAAGGCCGTCTGGCGGAAGCCGCGTTTTCCGGTTTACTGCAATCAGCACGGCAAAGCCGTGCACGACGGCGAAAGCGCCAGGGAAAGCCTGCTGCGGCAGATGGTTTCGCCCGTGCGCTGGATTGAAACCGTCCGCAACCAATACGCGAACGGCGCGCGCTTCTGGCTGGAGCTGGGCCCCAAGGCCGTACTGGGCAAGATGGTCGCCCCCTGCCTGAACGGCATCGCCGTCGGGAGCGACGCGTTGCGCGTGGAACTGGTCAGCACTCTGGAAAGCCTCACGGCATTCAGCCTGTAATATTTTTAAGGATACGGAAAAGATATGCGCGCCACCGATACCCTGCGCACGGCCCTCGCGGCCATTCTGGAAGAAGAAGGACTGGCCTGGCCGGTCAAAACCGTGATTGAGCCCCCGCGCGATCCCAAACACGGGGATCTCTCCACCAACGCGGCCATGCTGCTGGCCAAGGAAGCCAAGTGCAATCCCCGCGAACTGGCCCAGAAGTTCGCGGCGCGGCTGCTGGAGCGCTGTCCGGACCTGGAAAAGGCCGAGGCCGCCGGACCGGGCTTCTGCAACGTGACCTTCAGCCAGGCGTTCTGGCGGCGCACGGTGCTGGATGTGGAGGCCGCGGGCAAAGCCTACGGCGCGAGCGGCACGGGCGCGGGCCGCAAGGTGCTGCTGGAATACGTCTCGGCCAATCCCACCGGCCCCCTGCATGTGGGACACGGCCGGGGCGCGGCCGTGGGCGACAGCCTGGCCCGGCTGCTGCGCAAGGCCGGATATGCCGTGGATACGGAATATTACATCAACGACGCGGGCCGCCAGATGCGCCTGCTGGGCCTTTCGGTCTGGCTGCGCGTGCTGGAGCTGGCCGGGCGTCCGGTGGACTGGCCCGAGGATTACTACCGGGGCGAGTACATCATCGACATCGCGCGCGAGATGCTGGCGGACGATCCCCATCTGCCGGACCTGCCCGAAGCCGAGGGTCAGGAGCGCTGCTACCAGCGGGCCATGAACGAAATTCTGACGGGTATCAAGGCGGATCTCAACGAATTCCGGGTGGAGCATCAGCGCTGGTTTTCGGAAAAAACCCTGGTGCAGCGCGGCGCTGTGGACGCGGCCTTTACCGCCCTGGGCCGGTCCGGGTACACTTATGAGAAGGAAAACGCCTTCTGGTTCGCCACGGAACAGCTGGGCGACGACAAGGACCGCGTGCTGAAAAAGTCCGACGGCAGCCTGACCTATTTCGCCACGGACATCGCCTACCACCATGACAAATTCGAACGCGGCTACGACTGGCTCATCGACATCTGGGGCGCGGACCACCACGGCTACGTGCCGCGCATGCGCGCGGCCATTACGGCCATGGGCAGGCCGCGCGACAGTTTCGACGTGGTCCTGATCCAGCTGGTCAATCTGCTGCGGGACGGCAAGCCCGTGAGCATGTCCACCCGCGCGGGCACCTTTGAAACCCTGGCCGACGTGCTGCGCGAAGTGGGCGCGGACGCGGCGCGTTTCATGTTCCTCTCGCGCAAGAGCGACAGCCCCCTGGATTTTGATCTGGAGCTGGCCAAGCAGCGCAGCCTGGACAACCCGGTCTATTACGTGCAGTACGCCCACGCCCGCATCTGCGCCGTGCTGCGCCGCGCCGGAGAGCGCGGCGTCGGCCTGCCGGAAACCGTCACGGAAGAGATGCTGGCCGGCCTGGACACGCCCGAAGACATGGCCCTGCTGCGCAAGGCCGCCGCGTTCCAGGATATGCTGGCCGCAGCGGCCCGGGCCCTGGCCGTCCACCACGTGAGCCACTATCTGACCGAGCTGGCGGGCCTGCTGCACAGCTACTACGCCAGGCATCAGGTGCTGCTCGCCGACGATCAGCCGCGCACCCTGGCCCGTCTGGCCCTGTTGCGCGCCGTGGCCCAGGTGCTGCGCAACGGCCTGGACGTGCTGGGCGTCAGCGCGCCGGAGGCCATGTAATGAATGCCGTCCAAATCGTGTTGCATATCAGGTAAAAGCATGCCCCAGCCCCTACGTAAAAGTTTTCAGAAAAGCGCCGCTTCCGGCGGCAAGCCCCGCCGCTTTACCTTCAGTCTGTCCGGTGTGGCCGTTGCCGCGCTGGGTCTGGTGCTGGTAGCCGCCGTGGGCTGGGCCTTTTTCATGGGTTTCATGGTCGGACGCGGCCAGAATCCGGAAAAAAGCGTGGAGCAGATGACCGGAATGCTTCGGGATGAGCAGGTGCAACCCGCCGCGCCCGCGCCGCAAACAGCCCCGGCCGCCCCAGGCGCGCAGAGCGCGCCGACGGCTCAGCCGGAGCGGGCGGAACAGCCGGAACAGGCGGGGAGCGCGGCCGAAGTCCCGGCTTCCCCGGCCGACGCGGCGCACGCGACGCAGGCCCAACAATCTCCCCAGGCCGCCCCGCAGGCCG
>OIXH01003403.1_pt1 | contig 14131 bp, 10 predicted proteins | sample 1587741 | NCBI WGS metagenome assembly OIXH01 (sample SAMEA3888916, study PRJEB22519) | human gut metagenome | biome: human gut; feature: human-associated habitat; material: faeces | place: Denmark | collected 2011 | reverse complement strand
TCCGAACCCATCCCCAATCGGGATGATGTTCGGATTTCTTGGGTTTGGTGGAGCATAGCGGATTCGAACCGCTGACCTCTACAATGCGAATGTAGCGCGCTACCAACTGTGCTAATGCCCCGTGTCGTATTCACTTGTTCGCTCGGAACATTAGATAGTATATCACGGCTCTTTGGAAAATGCAACCTCTTTTTTTCAATTTTTTTCGGTTTTTTGCCTTTTTTCGAAAAAAGCCGTCGATCCGGCTCGCATACCGAAAAAACATCGGCCATGCGGGGCGGAATCGACGGCTTTTAGGTTCAGCGTTTCAGTTTCAGGTGCCTCGGCAATCCCTTTTGATACTCCGGCTTGACCTCCTCGGCGATCAGCGGGCGGGCGTAGGCGAAGAAGGGCTCGCGCAGACGATAATGCTCCGCGTCGATCCAGTCCAGCGGAATCTTCTTTTCCAGATTGGCGATGTCGTGGATGTCGTGCAGCTCAAAGCCGCAGGCATACGGCGCGTCGCTCACGCGCTTGAGCGCGGCCATCATGCCGGTCTTGCCTGAGAACGCGGCGTCCACCGCGAAAGCGCCGACGCCAAACGCTTCGGAAACATCCGTTTCGCTGGCGACGTGCGCGGCGCAGCGCTGGAGGGTGGAGAGCTCGACGGCGCGGGTCTTGCTGTGCAGCTTGGCGGCGACGAGGCTGGAGAGGTAATGCGCGGTGCCGCTCAGATAGGTGTGGCCGAACGCATCCACGTTGACGAGGTTATGCGCCAGCTCGCAGACGTAGCGCCCGTCCGCGATGCGCACGCCCTCGGAGACCGCGACGACCAGCGACGGCGTCTGCTGCTGAATGGCGTCCACGCGGGCGATGAAATGATCCGGGTCGAACGGGATTTCCGGCAGGCAGATCATCGCCGCACCCTCGCAATCCTCGTCCTCCGCGAGCGCGGCGGCAGCGGTCAGCCAGCCCGCGTTGCGCCCCATGATTTCCACAATGGTTACGGATTTGAGGTCGTAAATCGTGGAATCGCGCACCAGTTCCTTGATCGTCGTGCCGATGTATTTGGCGGCCGAGCCATAGCCCGGCGTGTGGTCGGTGTGGGTCAGATCGTTGTCGATCGTCTTGGGAACGCCGATAAAGCGGATGTCGCTGCCGACCTTGACGGCGTAGTCGCTCAGTTTGAGGATGGTATCCATGCTGTCGTTGCCGCCGATATAGAAGAAGTAGCCGATATCATAGCGGCGCAGCACGTCGAAGATTTCCTGATAGACGGCCTCCATCTGGTCGCTTTCCGGCAGTTTGTAGCGGCAGCTTCCCAGATAAGAAGCGGGGGTGTGGCGCAGCAGGGTGAGCTGCCCCGGCGCGCTGAGCACGTCCGTCAGGTTGACCACGTCGTCCTTGAGCAGCCCCTGAACGCCGTGACGCATGCCGTAAACATGCTGTACGCCGTGCTTGCGGCAGGCGCTGAAAACGCCCGCAAGACTGGAATTGATGACACAGGTGGGGCCGCCGCTCTGGCCGACAATCGCGTTGATGCCCATGCTTGTAATCGCTCGCTTTCCATTTTTTTCCGTGTTATGGCGCGGCCGTCCCGCCGCCAAGCCATCCTATCCATTATACCATCGGGATAAAGCCGAAACAAGGGACAAACTTTATTTTGCGGGAAATTTGTGGTATCATGGGAGGCAAAGCGAAAAAACGGAGGAAAAGCATGAGAAAACTGATTTGGATGCTGGCGGCGCTGCTGGCGCTTGCGCCCGCGGCCTTTGCGCAGACGGCGCAGGAGATGACCGACCGATGCGCTTTTTCCAGCGTGGGCAAAAAGACGCTCGGCCGCATGACGGACGGGGATTATCGGACGTACTGGGCGTCGTCCTCGAACGGCTCGGCCTATGTGGAGATTGAGGCGGAGGACGCCATCGGCGGCGTGTATGTGCAGTTTTACGACGACGCGGCGGCGCTCGATGTGCAGACGCGGGATGCGTCCGGCGCATGGCAGACCGTCGCGCAGACGGACGGCGCGTTTTTGGCGGCGTATGCGGCGGTGGACGCAGACGCAAAAACCGTGCGGATTCGCCCGAAGGACGGAAAAGGGCGGCTGTTTATCGCAGAGCTTCGCGTCCTCGGCGAGGGGGACACGCCGGGCTGGGTGCAGCAATGGCAGGCGCCGCTTGAAAAGGCGGATCTTCTGGCGCTGGCGGCGCACCCGGACGACGAAATCCTGTTTCTGGGCGGCACGATTCCCTATTACGCGGGGGAAATGGGCAAGGCGGTGCAGGTGGCCTACCTCGTGCCGACGATGCCGTATCGGCGGCTGGAGCTGCTGGACGGGCTTTGGCTCTGCGGGGTGAGGAATTACCCGATTCTCGGCCATTTCCCGGATCAGTTCCAGTTGACGCTCAAGGGAATGTATGCGCAGAAGGGATGGAGCCGGGAGAGCGTCTATCGCTTTGTGACGGAGGTTTACCGCGCTTGCAGGCCGGACGTCGTGGTCACGCAGGATGTGAACGGCGAATACGGACACGGTGCGCACCGGGCGGCGGCGGACGCGGCGCAGGCGGCTGTCGCGCTCGCGGCGGACGCGAGCTATCAGAAAAAGATGGCGCACAGCGAGCCGTGGCAGATCAAGAAGCTCTACATCCACCTCTACGAGCAGAATCCGGTGAAGATGGATTGGCGGAAGCCGCTGGCGGCGTTTGAAGGCCAGACGGCGTTCGACGTGGCCTGCCGCGCGTTTGCGTGCCATGTCTCCCAGCAGAAGACGGATTACCATGTGGAGGATTTTGGCCCCTATGACAATTCCCGATTCGGTCTGGCGTTTTCGGCGGTCGGCGAGGACACACGGAAGGACGACTTTTTTGAACATGTGGAGTGATACTAATTCTTGTTAAAATGGCTTAATCCGCGCACCATCTTTTTCGCTCTGACTTTGCCTCGTTCCGTTCAACGTACCTCCAGTACGCCTCACTTCACTTGGCTTCGTCAGAACAAAAAATCTGATGCGCTCTGTTAAGCATTTTAACTGCGAATTAGTATGAGTGAAAATCCGCTGAAAGAGACGAAAAAAACGGGGCTGTTTGCGCAGCTCCGTTTGATGATGATGGCCGGTTATTCGCCGAGCCAGCGGTGCATGATTTGACATTCTTCCTTGGCCATGCCGGGAAAAACGCCCTCGCGCAGGGCGCAGAGCGCGTCGTTGTGCGCCCGCAGGCGGGGGAGCAGGCGCGGCCAATCCATCACGCCCTGACCGAGCGGGCGGTTTTCCCACTTGCCCTCGCGGCCAAACACGCCGTCCTTGACATGCAGAGCGCAGATGCGCTCGCCAAAGCAGGAAAGCGCGCGTTCCAAAATCTCCATCTGCGCCTCCGGCGCGGTGCTTTCGGGGGTGACGAGGTTCGCCGTATCGAGGATGACGCGCAGATTCGGGCTGTTCACGTCCGCAATCAGGCGGCGGGTCAGCTCCGGCGTATGGAGCGTGTGCAGCGCGACCGGCTCAATGCCCACCAGCGCGTTGACCTGCTCCGCGTGGGCGCAGACCTCGCGGGTGAAATCCAGCAGGCGGGCGTAAGCCGCCTCGCGTTCGGATTCCGGGAAGGTGAAATGGGTCGTTTCCGTGCCGACGCAGCCCGCGCCGAGCGTGACGCTCGCGGACAGGGCGCGCTTGAAACGCGCCTTCGCTTCGGCCAGCGCGTCGGGGTCGCGGTCGCTCGCGCTGACGTAGCAGCCCATGACGGGCAGGGCAAGCCCGGCGAACGCCTCGCGGATGTCGCAGAGCGCCTCGCGGGTCATGTATTGCTCGGCGGGGACGGGAAACGCCTTGGTAAAGGCCAACTGCGTGGCTTCAAACCCGGTTTCGCGGATGGCCGCGGCGAGCGCCCGGGGTTCCATGCGGCCAAAATCGTGGCCGCGCATGCCGATAATCATGGGGGATTCCTCCTGCTTGACGTGATACGATCAGTATACGCCCGACGCGGGAAAAAAGAAAGAGGAAACGTGCGCTTGCCCTTCCGCCATTTATGCCGTATAATAAATGAAAACGATCGCTGACGCGCCGGTTTGAAGCGGGAGACGCCGTTTTCTCCGCGCGCCGGCGGGGCTTACCGTTTTGCAAAAAAACATGCAGGAGGAAAAGAAAATGGAACTCAGCCAGATGCTCGCGATGGTGGATCATACGCTGCTCAAGCCCGAATCGACGTGGGCGCAGATCAAGGCCATCTGCGACGACGCGATGAAATATCACACGGCGACGGTGTGCATCCCGGCCTGCTATGTCGCGCGCTGCAAGGCGTATATGCAGGATAAAGCGGACAAGGTGGGCGTGTGCACGGTGATCGGTTTCCCGACCGGCTATTCCACGACGGAGACGAAGGTGTTTGAGGCCGCCGACGCGGTGAAGAACGGCGCGGACGAAGTGGACATGGTCATCAACATCGGCATGCTCAAGGACGGCCGCGACGATGATGTGCTCGCCGAAATCAACGCGATCAAGGCGGCCTGCGCGGGGCATACGCTCAAGGTGATTATCGAGACCTGCCTGCTCAGCGAGGATGAGAAGATCCGCATGTGCGATATCGTCTCCAAATCCGACGCGGATTTTATCAAGACCTCGACCGGCTTTTCGACCGCCGGCGCGACGTTTGACGACGTGGCACTGATGAAGGCGCACATGAAGCCGGGCAAGGGCATCAAGGCGGCGGGCGGCATCGCCTCGCTGGACGACGCATACCGCTTCATCGAGCTGGGCGCGACGCGGCTGGGCACAAGCCGCATCGTCAAGCTGGTGAAAAACGAAGAAGCGACGGGCTATTGACAGCGTATCGCAGGGGCGCGCGCGGCTCAGCCCAATTTTGACGGATAGGAAACTGCGCAAAATCGCCCGCGAGAGCCGGAATTTGATGTTTTGCGGACTTCGGCGGAGGGAAAGGCAGGCTCAGCCCGCTTTTTGCGGAATTTGACGGAAAATTGCGCCAAAATGATTGACACCAGCAGGAAAAACTGATATCATAGGAAGGCAAGCCGCTCGGGGCTGGTCTGCAAACGCCGAAAGGCTACCTAAACCCGGCGAGTATTTATGAGGAGGTGTCACCATAATGTACGCGATTATTGCGACTGGTGGCAAACAGTACCGCGTCAGTGAGGGCGACGTGATCTACATCGAGAAAATCGATGCTCAGGTTGACTCCACGGTTTCTTTTGACGTTCTGCTCATGGGCAATGACGGCGACGTGAAGATCGGCACGCCGGTTGTCGAGGGCGTCAAGGTCGAGGGCAAGGTCGTCGGCCAGATCCGCGGCGAGAAGATCGTCGTCTACAAGTACAAGTCCAAGAAGAACTATCGCCGTAAGCAGGGCCATCGCCAGCCGTACACCAAGGTGGAAATCACCAAGATCGGCTAAGAGATGACCACCATCACGGTCTATACTTCTGCCGACGGCGCGGTGCGCGGCTTTCTGGCCAGCGGCCACGCGGGCGGCAAGAAGATAAGGGGCTACGATCTGGTCTGCTGCGCGGTTTCCGCGCTGACGCAGACCGGCGTGAACGCGCTGGAAGCCGTCGCGAAGGTGACACCCGTTGTCGCCGTGCGGGACGGATATCTCCGGTGCGAGCTGCCGCAGGCGATTGACGCCGGGCGGATGGAAAAAGCGCAGATCGTGCTCCAAACGGTCATGACGGGACTGACAGACATTCAAAAAATTTATCCGAATCTCATTCGGATACAGCAAGAAGAATGGAGGCAAGCAGATGCTTACGATGAATCTTCAGCTCTTCGCTCATAAGAAGGGCACCGGTTCTTCCCACAACGGCCGCGACAGCGAGTCTAAGCGCCTCGGCGCGAAGCGTGCGGACGGCCAGTTCGTCCTGGCGGGCAACATCCTGTACCGTCAGCGCGGCACCCACATTCATCCCGGCACCAACTGCGGCATCGGCGGCGACGATACCCTGTTCGCTCTGGTGGACGGCGTCGTCCGTTTCGAGCGCATGGGCAAGAAGAAGACCCGCTGCAGCGTGTACCCGGTTGCGCAGTAATTTTTCTACGCAGATTCAGAACGTCTCTTGAAAAAGGGGCGTTCTTTTTTGATAACTCCTTCAGTCAGCTCCGCTGACAGACCTTCGGCGTTCCGCTTGCCTGCTTCCCGCACAGCGGGCGGCAAGCTCTACGCCCTCAAGGAGGGAGCTCTTTGGGCGAGTTATTTGCCGTCTAAGCAATAAGTTGTGCCATGCCCGGAGGACGTGCATTGCGCGTCCGTCATAGGAATTTTGAAGGTGTTCTTCGCCCAAAATAAAAAGAAAACCGGCGAAAATTCACGCAAATCAGAAGAAATTTGCATAAAATCACCGGAAACACTTGACAGGCCTTTTAAAAAGGAATACAATACTATATTGCATCAGTATGCACAATAGGCAAAGATGTGCCCGTGATCGGGCATTGGCCTACATCATTGTACAACGCTTTGGGCTGTTTGGCAATGGGCAGTTTAAAAGCGCTTGCCTGTTGCCGCATATATCCTTTGCAGGTTTAGACAAGTTAGGGGTGATGGCATTCATGGTTACCGTCCGCGACGAGCGCGAGGAAGCTGAGATCATGAAGTACGTCGGGGTGCACGACGTCAATATGGGAAAGGGCCGGGTTCGCAAGAGCTTTGCCACCATTGACGAAGTGGTGGAGATGCCCGACCTGATCGAGGTTCAAAAGAATTCTTACGAGCGTTTCCTGAAGGAGGATCTGCGCGAGGTTCTCAACGATGTTTCTCCGATTTATGATTTTAACGGCAATCTGAAGCTGGAGTTCGTCGATTATTCTCTGGATAAAACGCCGAAGTATTCGCTGGAAGAATGTCGCGAGCGCGATATGACCTACGCAACGGCGCTCAAGGTGCTCGTTCGCCTGACCAATAACGAGACGGGCGAAGTGAAGGAATCCGAAGTATTCATGGGTGATTTCCCGCTGATGACCGAACACGGCACGTTCATCATCAACGGCGGCGAGCGCGTCATCGTCAGCCAGCTCGTGCGCAGCCCCGGCGTATATTACCGCGAAAGCATCGACAAGGCCGGCAAGCACCTGTTTGATACGCAGGTGATCCCGAGCCGCGGCGCGTGGCTGGAGTACGAAATCGACTCCAACGACGTGATCTGGGTGCGCGTTGACCGCGCCCGCAAGCTGCCCGTGACCAGCCTGCTGCGCGCGCTGGGCTACGGCAGCGACGAGCAGATTCGTCAGCTTCTGGGCAACGACGAAAAGCTCGAAGCCACCATGCAGCGCGACGGCGGCGACGACGGCACCCGCCGCACCCGCGGCGGCAACGAGGTCAAGAGCAAGGAAAGCGGCCTGATGGACATCTATCGCCGCCTGCGTCCGGGCGAGGTCGGCACGGTCGATTCCGCCGAGAAGCTGCTCCACGCGACCTTCTTCGACCCGAAGCGCTACGACATGATGCGCGTGGGCCGCTATAAGTACAACAAGAAGCTGGCAATTGCGGCGCGCATCCGCGGCCACGTGGTCGATCAGGACATCATCGACCCGACCACGGGCGAGGCGATCATCGCGGCGGGCGAGCGGATTCCGGCCGCCAAGACCGACCCGCTGGCCAAGAAGATTCAGGATGCGGGCGTGAACGACATCTACCTCCGTCTGGAGGATCGCGTGGTTCGCGTCATCGGCAACAATTTCGTGGACGCGGCCGCGTGGCTGAGCGAAGAGGAAATTGAAAAGGCCGGCATCAACGAGATGGTTCACCTGCCGACCCTCAAGCAGCTCCTGGAGACCGCCGAGCAGGAGGGCATGGACGAGCTGGCGAAGATCCGCCTGCTGCACGAGAATCTCTCCGCGCTGATGCCCAAGCACATCCTGATTGACGATATCGTGGCCTCCATCAGCTACCTGCTGAATCTGCCCTACGGCGTGGGTCTGACCGACGACATCGACCACCTCGGCAACCGCCGCCTGCGCTCCGTGGGCGAGCTGCTCCAGAACCAGATCCGCATCGGTCTGGCGCGTCTGGAGCGCGTGGTTCGCGAGCGCATGAGCGTGCAGAACCAGAGCGAGGTCAAGCCGCAGGAGCTGATTAACATCCGCCCGGTTTCCGCGGCGATCAAGGAGTTCTTCGGTTCTTCTCAGCTCTCTCAGTTCATGGATCAGCCGAACCCGCTGGCCGAGCTGACCCACAAGCGCCGCCTGTCCGCGCTGGGCCCGGGCGGCCTGAACCGCGACCGCGCGTCCTTCGAGGTTCGAGACGTTCACTACTCGCACTACGCGCGCATCTGCCCGATTGAGACGCCTGAAGGCCCGAACATCGGTCTGATCGGCTCGCTGGCGACCTATGCCCGCATCAACGAATACGGCTTCATCGAGGCGCCGTACCGCCTGATCGACCACAGCGGCGAGAAGCCGCGCGTGCTCGACGAGATCGTGTATCTCGCCGCGGACGAGGAGGACGGCTGCTACATCGCGCAGGCGAAGGAGCCGCTCAACCCGGACGGCACGTTTGTCAACGACCGCATTACCGCGCGCGTCCGCGCCGACGTTCAGAGTGTCGAGCCGAGCCACGTGGATTACATCGACGTTTCCCCGCGTCAGGTGATTTCCGTCGCGACGGCCATGATTCCGTTCCTCGACCATGACGACGCAAACCGCGCTCTGATGGGCTCGAACATGCAGCGTCAGGCCGTGCCGCTGCTCCGTCCGGAAGCCGCCTACGTGGCGACCGGCATCGAGTACAAGGCGGGCAAGGATTCCGGCGTGTGCCTGCGCGCCCGCGAGGACGGCTACGTCAAGAAGGTCTCCTCCGACCAGATCGTCATCGAGGACGAGCTGCACGAGACCCACACCTACAAGCTCATCAAGTTTGCGCGCTCCAACCAGAGCACCTGCATCAACCAGCGCCCGATCGTTTCCGCCGGTGAAAAGGTTCTGAAGGGCGACGTGATTGCGGACGGTCCGTCCACCGACCACGGCGAAATCGCGCTGGGCCGCAACATCCTGATCGGCTTTATGACGTGGGAAGGCTACAACTACGAGGATGCGGTTCTGCTCTCCGAGGAGCTGGTTCGCAACGACGTATTCACCTCCATTCACCTTGAAAAATACGAGTGCGAGGCGCGCGACACCAAGCTGGGCGCGGAGGAAATCACCCGCGACCTGCCGAACGTCGGCGACGACGCGCTGCGCGATCTGGACGCCGAGGGCATCATCCGCGTCGGCGCGGAGGTGCATCCGGGCGACATCCTCGTCGGCAAGGTGACCCCGAAGGGCGAAACCGAGCTGACCGCCGAGGAGCGCCTGCTGCGCGCGATTTTCGGCGAAAAGGCGCGCGAGGTTCGCGATACCTCGCTCAAGGTGCCGCACGGCGAGGAAGGCATCATCGTCGATGTGAAGGTGTTTGACCGCAAGGATCACGCTGAGCTGGCGCCGGGCGTCAACCGCATGGTTCGCGTCTACATCGCCCAGAAGCGCAAGATCTCCGTCGGCGATAAGATGGCAGGCCGCCACGGCAACAAGGGCGTCGTTTCCCGTGTGCTCCGTCAGGAGGACATGCCGTTCCTGCCGGACGGCACGCCGCTCCAGATCGTGCTGAACCCGCTGGGCGTTCCGTCCCGTATGAACCTGGGTCAGGTTTTGGAGATGCACCTGGGCATGGCGGCCAAGGCGCTCGGCTGGCGCGTGGCGACGCCTGACTTTGACGGCGCGTCCTTTGAGCAGATCCAGAACGCCCTCGAAGCCGGCGGCAAGCGCCGCGACGGCAAGACCATTCTTTACGATGGCCGCACGGGCGATCAGTTCGATAACCCCGTCACCGTTGGCTACATGTACTACCTCAAGCTGCATCACCTCGTTGACGACAAGATGCACGCCCGTTCCACCGGCCCGTACAGCCTCGTGACCCAGCAGCCGCTGGGCGGCAAGGCGCAGTTCGGCGGCCAGCGCTTCGGCGAGATGGAGGTCTGGGCGCTCGAGGCTTACGGCGCGGCCAACACGCTTCAGGAGATTCTGACGGTCAAGTCCGACGATATCGTGGGTCGCGTGAAGGCCTACGAGGCCATCGTCAAGGGCAAGAACATCCCGACGCCGGGCGTTCCGGAGTCCTTCAAGGTCCTCATCAAGGAGCTTGAGAGCCTCTGTCTGGACGTGAAGGCGCTGGACAGCGACCACAACGAAATCGTCATCAAAGAGCTTGAGGACGAAGAGGAAGGCTTCGACCGCAGCCAGAGCGAGGAGAGCGAGGGCGAACGCGCCGCGCTCCCGACCGACGGCAAGGAGGCCGATGCGGACGACGTCGAGGAGGAAGAGGCCGGAGACGACTTCGACACCGACGACGATGTGTTTGACTTTGACGACGTGCCCAGCTTCGAGGATATCTCCCTGGACGACCTGGATGACAAGTAATTGTTTCTTCCGGGACATAAACGCAACAATGCCCCGCCGCGCTTCGGGCGCGGCGGCGGCCTGATATAAGTAGAGAAGGGAGTGTACCCCTTTGTCGGAATTGACAAACCTGTCTTCCATTCAAATTTCCATGGCCTCCCCGGATCAGATCCGCGCGTGGTCCCACGGCGAGGTCACCAAGCCGGAAACGATTAACTACCGCACCCTCAAGCCGGAGCGCGACGGCCTGTACTGCGAGCGCATCTTTGGCCCGACCAAGGACTGGGAATGCAACTGCGGCAAGTACAAGCGTGTGCGCAACAAGGGCATCGTCTGCGACAAGTGCGGCGTTGAGGTGACGCGCTCCAAGGTGCGCCGCGAGCGCATGGGTCACATCGAGCTGGCCGCGCCGGTGAGCCATATCTGGTATTTCAAGGGCATCCCGAGCCGCATGGGCACGCTGCTGGACATCAGCCCGCGCGCGCTGGAAAAGGTGCTGTACTTTGCCTCTTACATCGTGCTTGACCCCGGCTGCACCCCGCTGCGCCCGAACGCCATCCTGACCGAGACGGAATACCGTCAGCAGATCACCGCGCCGAGCTACACCGCCGACGTGGCGATGGGCAAAGCGCCGCTGCGCGTGGGTATGGGCGCGGAGGCCGTCCGCGAGCTGCTTCAGAAGCTCGACCTCGACCAGCTCAGCCAGCAGCTCCGCGCCGAAATCGCCGAGCTGACCGAGAAGGAACGCGAGCGCGAGACCGAAGGCCAGAAGCGCGCCAAGGCGATCAAGCGTCTGGAGGTCGTCGAGGCCTTCCGTTCCAGCGGCAACAAGCCGGAGTGGATGATTCTGGAAGTCATCCCGGTCATGCCGCCGGATCTGCGCCCGATGGTTCAGCTGGACGGCGGCCGTTTTGCGACCTCCGACCTGAACGACCTGTATCGCCGCGTCATCAATCGCAACAACCGCCTCAAGCGCCTGCTCGAGCTGGGCGCGCCGGATATCATCGTCCGCAACGAGAAGCGCATGCTTCAGGAAGCGGTGGACGCGCTGATTGACAACGGCCGCCGCGGCCGCCCGGTGACGGGCCCCGGCAACCGCGCGCTCAAGTCCCTTTCGGACTTCCTGCGCGGCAAGCAGGGTCGTTTCCGCCAGAACCTGCTGGGCAAGCGCGTGGACTACTCCGGTCGTTCCGTTATCGTCGTCGGCCCGGAGCTCAAGCTGCACCAGTGCGGCCTGCCCAAGGGCATGGCGCTGGAGCTGTTCAAGCCGTTCGTCATGGAGCGGCTGGTCAACACCGGCATTGTGCACAACGTCAAGAGCGCCAAGCGCATGGTGGATCGCGGCGAAACCCGCGTGTGGGATATCCTCGAGAGCGTCATCAAGGAGCATCCGGTTCTGCTGAACCGCGCGCCGACGCTGCACCGTCTGGGCATTCAGGCGTTCGAGCCGATCCTCGTCGAGGGCAAGGCCATGAAGCTCCATCCGCTCGCCTGTACCGCGTTCAACGCGGACTTTGACGGCGACCAGATGGCCGTGCACGTTCCGCTCTCCATGGAGGCGCAGGCGGAAGCCCGCTTCCTGATGCTGTGCGCCAACAATATTTTGAAGCCGCAGGACGGCAAGCCGGTTATCTCTCCGTCGCAGGATATGGTTATCGGCTGCTACTACCTGAGCTGCATCCGTCCGGGCGCGAAGGGCGAGGGTCGCTGCTTCGCCAACGAGGACGAGGCCATGATGGCCTACCTCTGCGGGCAGATCGACCTCCAGAGCCGCATCACCGTGCGCATCGCGCGCAAGTGGGACGGCGAGGTGACGCCGGAGTACATGGCCGAAAACCACATCACCGGCGGCAACCGCGATCACATCTACTACAAGCGCATCGAGACCTGCCTCGGCCGCCTGATTCTCAACAGCAACGTGCCGCAGGACATGGGCTTCAAGCCGCGCAACACGCTCAACGACATGTTCGAGCTGGAAATCGACATGAAGGTTGGCAAGAAGCAGCTCGGCCAGATCGTCGATATGTGCTTCCGCAAGCACGGCGTGTCCGAGACCGCCCGCGTGCTGGACAACGTGAAGGCGATGGGCTACAAGTATTCCACCATCGGCGCCGTCACCGTGGCCGTGGCCGACGTTATCGTGCCGCCGGAGAAGAAGCCGATTCTGGAAGCCTCCGAAAAGAAGGTTCGCGCGATTGAAAAGCAGTTCAAGCGCGGTCTGCTCACCGACGAGGAGCGCTACGAGCGCGTCGTCGAGGTTTGGAGCAAGACGACGGACGACGTCAAGAGCAAGATCATGGATTACATGGACGAGTTCAACCCGATCCGCATGATGACGGATTCCGGCGCGCGCGGTTCCATTTCCCAGGTCTCCCAGCTCGCCGGCATGCGCGGCATGATGGCGTCCCCGACCGGCCGACCGCTGGAAATGCCCGTTAAGGCGAATTTCCGCGAAGGCCTGACCGTTCTTGAATTCTTCCAGAGCTCTCACGGCAGCCGTAAGGCGCTGTCCGATACCGCGCTGCGCACGGCGGACTCCGGCTACCTGACCCGCCGTCTGGTGGACGTCTCTCAGGAGGTCATCATCCGCGAGCAGGACTGCTTCGCCAGCCGCCACGAGAAGATCCGCGGCATCACCGTGACCGCGATCGGCTCCGAGCGCGATCCGATCGAGAAGCTGATCGACCGCATCGTCGGCCGTGTGGCAGCCGAAGACGTCATCAACCCGCTGACGGGCGAGGTCATCGTGCCGTGCAACGAGATGATTTCCTTCGAGAAGGGCAACGAGATTATCAACTGCGGCATCAAGGCCGTGCAGATTCGTTCTGTGCTGACCTGCCGCAACGAAACCGGCATCTGCGTGAAGTGCTACGGTCAGGATCTGGCGCACGGCGGCTATGTCAACATCGGCGAGGCCGTCGGCATTGTTGCCGCGCAGGCCATCGGCGAGCCGGGCACCCAGTTGACGATGCGTACCTTCCACACCGGCGGCGTTGCTTCCGAAAAGGATATCACGCAGGGTCTTCCGCGCGTTGAAGAGCTGTTCGAGGCGCGCAAGCCGAAGCGCGAGGCCATGCTGGCGGAAATCTCCGGCACGATCTCGCTGGGCGAAAACAAGAAGAAGCGCGAAATGATTATCACCAGCGACGACGGCAGCATGAAGGCATATCCGATTGCCTACGGCAGCCGCCTCAAGGTGAAAGAGGGCGACCGCGTTGTGGCGGGCGACGAGCTGACCGAAGGCCAGATCAACCCGCACGATCTGCTGCGCATCCTCGGCGTGAAGGCCGTTCAGGAGCACCTGCTCAAGGAGGTTCTGATGGTTTACCGCCTCCAGGGCGTTGGCATCGGCGACAAGCACATCGAGGTCATCGTTCACCAGATGCTGCGCAAGGTTCGCGTCGAGGACGCGGGCGACACCAGCATGCTGCCCGGCTCGATGGTGGATATCTTCCACTTTGAGAAGGAGAACGAGAAGACCATTATGAACGGCGGCCGTCCGGCGGTTGCCAAGCGCATCCTGCTGGGCATCACCAAGGCCGCGCTGGCCACCGAGTCCTTCCTCTCCGCCGCCTCCTTCCAGGAGACGACCCGCGTGCTCACCGAAGCCGCGATCAAGGGCAAGGAAGATCCGCTCGTCGGCCTCAAGGAGAACGTCATCCTCGGCAAGCTCATCCCGGCCGGCACGGGTATGCCGCGCTACAAGGATGTCGAAGTCAAGGAAATGTACTAATACTAATTCTTGTTAAAATGGCTTAATCCGCGCACCATCTTTTTCGCTCT
>OIXH01003397.1_pt1 | contig 14151 bp, 9 predicted proteins | sample 1587741 | NCBI WGS metagenome assembly OIXH01 (sample SAMEA3888916, study PRJEB22519) | human gut metagenome | biome: human gut; feature: human-associated habitat; material: faeces | place: Denmark | collected 2011 | reverse complement strand
AAAAAGCTTCGGTCAAAAATTTTTGACTTGCATACAGTATACACCCAAGTCTTTTATGGCGCATGTTCATATACCGAATAGGCTGTAAACTTAAATCGGACTTTTCTGTACGATTTCGTGGATATTTAAAACAACAATGACAGAGAAATTTCTTGTGGGAAGCGTACCGTACCACTATAATAAACATATCGAAGAAGGAAAGAGGAAGATTGTTTATGAAAAAGACAAAACGTTTTTTGGTGCTGCTATTTGCACTGGCGGTTACATTTGGGCTTGCTGCCTGCGGAAAAACATCAGAGCAGACGGTGGATTTTATCTGCGGAATGGATGTATCAAGTGTGCTTGCGGAGGAGGAGAGCGGCGTCGTTTATTACAATGAAGCAGGAGAACAGGCGGACCTTTTTGAAGTCCTCTCCGATGCAGGCATTAATTATATCCGCGTGCGCGTGTGGAATAATCCTTATGATGCGGACGGAAACGGATATGGCGGCGGAAACTGTGATGCTTCAAAGGCGGCAGAAATCGGGGCAAGAGCGGCGAAATACGGAATGAAGCTTCTGGTGGATTTCCATTATTCTGATTTCTGGGCGGATCCATCAAAGCAGATGGTGCCAAAGGCGTGGGCAGATTTTACAGAAGCCCAAAAAGAACAGGCGATTTATGATTATACGAAGGAAAGCCTTAACACCATTCTGGATGCAGGGGCAGATGTTGGAATGGTTCAGATTGGGAATGAAATTAACAATGGACTCTGCGGCGAGACAGACTGGACATACATTTGTGCACTTTTAAATAATGCAGGTGTGGCAGTGCGTGAGGTGGCAGCAGAATCCGGAAAAGAAATTCAGATTGCAGTTCATTTTACAAACATAGAACGATATCCATTGATTTTAAACTATCCGAAAACACTGGAGGAATACGATGTCGATTACGACGTATTTGGCGTATCCTATTATCCGAGCTGGCATGGAAGTATGCAAAATCTCACAAGGGTTTTGCAGGAGATAAGCGGGACTTACGGCAAAAAAACGGCAGTGCTTGAGACCTCCTATCCGTATACAACGGAGGACGGGGATGGCTCGGCAAACAGTATTTCCGATGCGGAGCCGGTGACAGGATATCCGGCAACGGTGAAAGGACAGGCGGACTGCATCCGTGATGTGATGCTGTCTGCGGCAGCAGCAGGGGAAGAGATGCTTGGCGTATTCTACTGGGAAGGAGCCTGGATTCCGGTGGGAAAAGCGGAAGAGCTTGCGGCGAACCAGAAGCTCTGGGAGACTTATGGAAGCGGCTGGGCGAGCAGTTATGCGGCATCCTACGACCCGGACGATGCAGGGAAATATTACGGCGGAAGCTCCTGGGACAATCAGGCTTTGTTTGATTTTAGCGGGCATCCGCTCGAGTCCTTACAGGTATTTCAGGAGACCTGCGAGGAAATTTTAAACGACAGAGAAAGTACGCAGACTAAATAGCACACGCAAACGCTCTCTTCATATAATAAAGGGAAGGGAGCGTAATTTTTATGAACAGACAGACCATACTTTTTATCAGTGATATGCGTCAGGTATATCTGGCAGAGATTCTGACGAAAAAAGGACGCAACGTACGCTGCCTGGATATCAGAAACAGCAATGCCGTCCTGGAACAACTGGAAAAACTGAGTGATTTTCTGGCTGAGGCAGACACATTGATTTTGCCCATTCCCGTATCCAAAATTCCGGAACAGGAACGACTGAACGATATATTGAACAAAGACCTGACAAAACACACACTTGTGCTGGGGGGATGTTTTTCCGGGGAGCAGAAAAAAATGCTTGAGCGCCGGGCAATTTCCTACCTCGACTTTATGGAGGATTCCATTGTGACCGAGGAGAACGCTGTGGCGACCGCGGAGGGCGTGATTGCGGAGCTGGTGCGGCAGAGCCCGTATAACATTAAGGATGCCAAAGTTCTGGTTTCCGGGTATGGATATTGCGGAAAGGCAGTTGCAATGCGCCTTGCGGCACTTGGCGCGCGGGTTACGGTGTTAGCGAGAAGGCGGGAAGTGCGCAAACAGGCAAAAAGTGACGGTTTTTACGCGGTGGATTTTGCGTTTGGACCGGAGGAAGCCATGGGCGCAGCCATGTTAGTCAACACGGTTCCGGCACAGGTTATCTCGGAGCTGATTATCCGTGAACTGCCCAGGGACGCCTATATCTTAGATATTGCTTCTGCCCCGGGCGGGTGTGATTTTGAGTGTGCAAAAAAGCACGGAATCAGGGCGGATCTGCTGCTTGGTATCCCCGGAAAGTATGCGCCGAAGGAAAGTGCCTATATCTTAGACCGGGCAATTGAAAGATTTACGCTCCGCAAACAGCGGCAGGAGGATGTTCTTCTGACCGCAGAAAGCAGGGAATAAGAATGGATTTTTCAAAATATAATATCGGACTGGGGATAACGGGTTCTTTCTGTACGTTTGCGAAGACTCGCAAAGAGATACAGCGGTTAAAGGATATGGGGGCGAATGTGATCCCCATTTTTTCCTTTAATGCGCAGATCTGCGATACACGGTTTGGCAGTGCGAGAGAATATGTGGAGGGAATCTGTGAGATTACCGGAAATGAGGGAATCCGCACCATCTGCGCGGCGGAGCCTATCGGACCGAATAATTTTCTCGATATTATGGTGATTGCGCCGTGCACCGGCAATTCAGCGGCGAAGCTGTGCAACGGGATTACGGATACACCGGTGCTCATGGCGACAAAGGCGCACATGAGAAACGGAAAACCGCTCGTGATTGCCATTTCCACAAACGATGCGCTCGGCGCGAACTTTAAGAACATCGGAATGCTTTTGAATATGAAAAACGTGTATTTTGTCCCATTCGGACAGGATAACTACAAAAGCAAGCCAAACTCGCTGGTAGCGAAGATGGAGCTTTTGCCGGAAACCATCGAATATGCGTTAAACGGAAAACAATTGCAGCCGGTGCTCTGTGATTTGAACAGTTGAAAAATGAGAAGCACGTTTTGCGTGCTTCTCATTTTTATTGCGGCAGACGTCAAGACCTCGTGTAGACACGGGCTTTCGTTTACTGCTCACGTAAAAGGCTGAATTGTCAGCAGTCCAGATAAAAATAAATGTCGCTTTTATTTTCCTGGGAAGTTCCGCGGTATACGTTGGTATTAAAACCGCCGATTTCAAAATGGTTGTGCAGGTAAAACTGGCATGCGGACAAGTTGTTGTCCTGTCCGATGGTGTAAATTCCGCGATAACCATTTTCGGATGCAATCTTTTTGCCTTCTTCCAGCAACAGTCTGCCGACACCCTGACTGCGGTACTGTTTTGAGACCTTCAGGTCATCTAAGTACAGATAACGAAACCAGCCCTTACAATAGATGGCAAGTCCGATACAGGTTCCATCGTCATTGTAAGCGCCGACAAAAAAGTGGTCTTTTTTTAATTCCTTAAAATCATAATCTTCATCCGGGAAGACCATCTCGCTTACTTCCTCATCCGGGAACGTTTCGGTGCGGTACGACCAAGTGGTTCCGTCATAGAGCGGAATCATCTTTCCCCAGAGGGAAAAAGGCTCGTTGGGAAGTAAAATATCCTGTTTTGTTTCTTCTGTAATCCGTTTTACGGTAATCATGAAAGCTCCTCCAAATTAGTTGGCAGCTTTGCTCGCTTCATAGGCCTCTCTGCATGCTTTTGCAAGCTGGTCTCCGCAGGAAGTACCTCTTCCGTTGCAGGAGATGCCGCCAATTTTCTGCTCGACCTGCTCAACGGTAAGTCCTTCGACAAGCTTTGGAATTGCCTGAAGATTGCCGTTGCAGCCGCCGGTAAATTTTACATTGTGTACAATATTTCCATCGAGTTCCAGCTCAATCAGCGTGGAACAGGTTCCTTTGGTTTTGTATGCATAAGTCATAAACAAAAATCCTCCTGTTTTATCAATAAATGTAACCTGACCTTGCGGTAACTGTGTCCAACTAGAGTATATACGCAGGATTCCCCGGATGCAAGCCATTTTCCGTTCTGTTCACAAAAAATTTATAAAACCTTTACTACTATTTAGGTTGTGGTGAAGTGGAAAAAGTGTTACAATATCGGTATTGTGCGGGGATTAGACCGCAAATCTGTAAAAACAGGACAGGAATAGGAGTTTGTAATGAGCGCATTGACAAAAATCTTCGGAACCCACAGTGAGCGGGAACTGAAACGTATCTATCCTATCGCAGATAAGGTAGAATCTTACCGGGATGCCATGCAGGCACTTTCGGATGAAGAATTAAGGAACAAGACGAGAGAATATAAAGAACGGTTCGAAAAAGGAGAAACATTAGACCAGTTGCTGCCGGAAGCATATGCAACCGTGCGCGAGGCTGCAAGACGTGTGCTTGGAATGGAGCATTACCGTGTGCAGATTATCGGTGGTATTATTTTACATCAGGGACGTATCGCAGAGATGCGTACCGGTGAAGGAAAGACACTTGTCTCCACATTGCCGGCATACTTAAATGCACTTGAAGGAAAAGGCGTCTGCATCGTTACCGTCAACGATTATCTGGCAAAGCGTGATGCAGAGTGGATGGGACAGGTACATGAATTCCTCGGACTGAAAGTCGGTGTCGTGTTAAATGATATGAGCAACGATGAGCGCCGGGATGCTTATAATTGTGATATTACGTATGTGACCAACAACGAGCTTGGATTTGATTATCTGAGAGACAACATGGTCATTTACAAGGAGCAGCTTGTTCAGCGCGGACTTCACTATGCAATCATCGATGAGGTGGACTCCGTATTGATTGATGAGGCGCGTACACCGCTTATCATTTCCGGTCAGAGCGGCAAGTCCACAAGATTATACGAGGCATGTGATATTCTTGCCAATCAGATGAAGCGTGGTGAGGATGTTCCGGAATACACCAAGATGGATGCCATCATGGGTGTGGAGCAGGAAGAGTCCGGTGACTTCGTGGTAAATGAGAAGGACAAGGTTGTAAGTCTGACACAGGAAGGTGTCCACAAGGTAGAGCAGTTCTTTAAAATTGACAACCTTGCTGACCCGGAGAACCTTGAAATCCAGCACAATGTCATCCTCGCACTGCGTGCACATAACTTAATGTTCCGCGACCAGGATTACGTTGTAAAAGATGACCAGGTTATGATTGTAGATGAGTTTACCGGACGTATCATGCCGGGACGCCGTTATTCAGACGGTCTGCATCAGGCAATTGAGGCGAAGGAGCACGTTAAGGTAAAACGTGAGAGCAAGACCCTTGCAACCATTACCTTCCAGAACTTCTTTAACAAGTTCGAGAAGAAAGCCGGTATGACCGGTACGGCTCTTACAGAAGAGAAAGAGTTCCGTGATATCTATGGCATGGATGTAATCGAGATTCCGACCAACCGTCCGGTTGCCCGTATTGACCATCACGACATTGTATACAAGACCAAGAAAGAAAAATATCACGCCGTTGTAGAGGCTGTTAAGGAAGCACACGCAAAGGGACAGCCGGTACTTGTCGGTACGATTACCATCGAAACATCCGAGATTATCAGCGGACTGTTAAAGAGAGAGGGAATCCCGCACACCGTATTGAACGCAAAATTCCATGAGATGGAGGCAGAGATTGTTGCAGGAGCCGGTGCACACGGAGCAGTAACGATTGCAACCAACATGGCAGGACGTGGTACGGATATCAAGCTTGACGATGAGGCAAAGGCTGCCGGAGGTCTTAAGATTATCGGTACTGAGCGCCACGAGTCCAGACGTATCGACAACCAGTTGCGCGGACGTGCCGGACGTCAGGGAGACCCGGGTGAATCTCAGTTCTTTATCTCCCTTGAGGACGACCTGATGCGTCTGTTTGGTTCCGAGAAGTTAATGGAAGTGTTTAACACACTCGGTGTACCGGAGAACGAGCCGATTCAGCATAAGATGCTGACAAATGCCATTGAGAAGGCACAGACCCGTATCGAGGGTAACAACTTTGGAATTCGTAAGAACCTGTTAGAATACGATCAGGTTATGAATGACCAGAGAGAGATTATTTATGCAGAGCGTCTTAGAGTATTAAATGGCGAGAGCATGCGTGATGTCATCTTTAAGATGATTACCGATCGTGTGGAGAGCTGTGTAGATACCTGTATCTCTTCTGACCTTCCGAAAGAAGAGTGGGACCTCAATGAACTCAACCAGCTTCTGACTTCCATTATTCCGTTAGAGCCGGTAACAATGGAAGATTTGGATTCCATTAAGAACAATAAAGAGTTAAAGCATACCTTAAAGGAGCGCGCTGTAAAGCTTTACGAGGCAAAGGAGACCGAGTTTCCGGAGCCGGAGCAGTTCCGCGAGTTAGAGCGCGTGGTACTTTTAAAAGTTATCGACCGTAAGTGGATGGACCACATCGACGATATGGAACAGCTTCGTCAGGGAATTGGTTTACAGGCATATGGACAGAGAGACCCGTTAGTAGAATACAAGATGGCAGGTTTCGATATGTTTGACGATATGATTGCAAATATTCAGGAAGATACCGTGCGTCTGCTCTACCATGTCAAGATTGAACAGAAGGTAGAACGTGAGCAGGTGGCAAAGGTGACCGGAACCAACAAGGATGATTCCGCAAACACCCCGAAGAAACGTATTGCTGCAAAAGTTTATCCGAATGATCCGTGTCCGTGTGGATCCGGCAAAAAATATAAGCAGTGCTGTGGAAGAATGGCATAGGAAAACAGAAGCATCCTGCATAATTTTATGCAGGGTGTTTTAGAGTTGAAATTTAGGAGGTAAGAAGAATGTACAATATTAAAAATGTGACAGAAGATATCGTATGGGTAGGTGCAAGTGACAGAAGACTGGCATTATTTGAGAATATTTTCCCGATTCCACGCGGGGTATCTTATAATGCCTATGTGCTTTTAGATGAAAAAAATGTATTGCTGGACACCGTGGATGCTTCCGTGGCCGGACAGTTTTTTGAGAATCTGGAAGCAGCACTCGGGGAGAGAACGCTTGATTATCTTGTGGTAAACCACATGGAGCCAGACCACTGTGCAATGATTGGCGATATTATCCGCAGATATCCGCAGATTCAGATTATCGGAAATGCCAAGACCTTTGGAATGATTCGCCAGTTCTTCGGAACAGATTATGCGGAGCGTGCCATTACCGTGAAAGAGGGAGACGCCCTTTCCACCGGAAAGCATACGCTTCATTTTGTGATGGCGCCGATGGTACACTGGCCGGAAGCAATGGTGACTTACGATGATGCGGACAAGGTGCTGTTTTCCGCAGACGGTTTTGGGACCTTCGGAGCAATCAACGGCAATCTGTTTGCTGATGAGGTTAATTTTGACAGAGACTGGCTGGACGATGCGAGACGTTATTATACGAATATTGTAGGAAAATATGGCGCTTCCGTGCAGGCGTTGTTAAAAAAGGCGGCTTCGCTTGAAATCGCTGTTATCTGCCCACTGCATGGACCGGTATGGAGACAGAATTTGGGTTATATTCTGGACAAGTATCAGAAATGGAGTACTTACGAGGCAGAGGATAACGCGGTTGCAATCTTATATGCGTCGATGTATGGAAATACGGCGAGTGCGGCAGATGCGCTTGCAGGAGCACTTGCAGACAGAGAAATCAAAAATATTGCGGTATACGACGTGTCCAATACGCACGTATCCGAATTAATCAGCGAGATTTTCCGTGTCAGCCATCTTGTATTTGCAGCACCGACCTACAACGGCGGCATTTATCCGGTGATGGAGAACCTTCTCTCTGATATGAAAGCACTTGCGGTTCAGAAAAAGACCGTTGCACTGTTAGAAAACGGAACCTGGGCAGCAACCACTGCAAAGCAGATGCGCGCAGAGCTTGAGGCGATGAAGGATATGTCGGTTCTCGATGCACAGGTTACAGTGAAATCTGCCATGCACGCAGAACAGAAAGGGGAACTCGATGCACTTGCTGATGCCATCGCAGCAAGTATGAAACAGGCATAGAAATAGACAACAGCTTTTTTGGCACAGAGAAAATCGGCTGGCTTCCGTCTGGGGGCCAGTCCTTTTTTATAGGAAGTTCCGTTGGAACTTCCTATAAAAAGCAAGCAAGCTTGTAAGATGCGCAGCTCGCGGAGAAGAAAATAGCTGCTTTGCAGCACCGCTCGCGCGCGAAAGTGTGCGTCAGGCGCACACTTTATTACATAGGATTTCCGCATAGGAAAGAGAAAAAACAGAACAAAAGTTCGATTTTCTCTGTACTTTTGCAGGAAAGTCTGCTATAATACAAGCACAAATGGTGCAGACTAAAATTCATTGGAGGCTTTATGGATCATTTTAAATTACACTCCCCATACCAGCCCACAGGAGACCAGCCGCAGGCAATTGAGGCACTGGTACAGGGATTTCGGGAGGGGAATCAGTTTCAGACATTGTTAGGTGTCACCGGTTCCGGCAAGACCTTTACAATGGCGAATGTAATTGCACAATTGAATAAACCGACATTGATTATTTCCCATAATAAGACGCTGGCGGCGCAGCTTTACGGGGAGTTTAAAGAATTTTTCCCGGAAAATGCAGTTGAGTATTTTGTGTCATACTACGATTATTATCAGCCGGAGGCATATGTGCCGCAGACGGATACCTATATTGCGAAGGATTCTGCAATCAATGAGGAGATTGACAAGCTGCGGCTTTCCGCCACGGCGGCGTTGGCAGAGCGCAAGGATGTCATCGTAATTGCATCCGTTTCCTGCATCTATGGTCTGGGAAGTCCGGACGACTTCCTGGACATGATGGTATCGCTGCGTCCCGGCATGGAGCGTGACCGGGATGATGTCATCCGTGCACTGATTGATATTCAGTACACCAGAAACGATATGGATTTTCACAGAGGAACGTTTCGTGTGCGTGGGGATACGCTTGAGATATTTCCTGCCAACTTTGGAGATACCGCGGTGCGCGTGGAGTTTTTCGGGGATGAGATTGACCGCATTACCGAGATAGATGTGCTGACCGGGGAGGTAAAGTGTAGCTTACAGCATTTTGCCGTATTTCCGGCATCCCATTATGTAGTGCCACAGGAGAAGATTCTAAAGGCGTGTGATGCCATTGAGGAAGAACTGCAGGAGCGTGTGAAGTACTTTAAGGGGGAAGATAAGCTGTTAGAGGCACAGCGCATTGCGGAGCGGACGAATTTTGATATCGAGATGTTAAAAGAGACTGGTTTCTGCAGTGGAATCGAGAACTATTCCAGACATCTGGCAGGGCTTCCGGCGGGGGCGACACCGCATACGCTGATGGATTATTTTAAGGATGATTATCTGATTATCGTGGATGAGTCGCATATTACGATTCCACAGATTGGCGGAATGTATGCAGGAGATCAGTCACGCAAGAGCACACTTGTGGATTATGGATTCCGTCTCCCTTCGGCAAAGGATAACCGCCCGTTAAATTTTGAAGAGTTTGAGCAGCACATTGACCAGATGTTATTTGTTTCCGCGACACCGAATGTGTATGAGGGAGAGCATGAGCTGCTGCGGGTAGAGCAGATTATCCGTCCGACGGGATTACTTGACCCGAAGGTGGAAGTACGCCCGGTGGAAGGACAGATTGATGACCTGCTCGGCGAGGTCAACCATGAGATTGCGGCACATCATAAGGTGCTCATTACGACACTGACGAAGAAGATGGCGGAGGACTTGACTGACTATATGCGGGAGGTTGGCGTCCGGGTGAAATATCTGCACTCGGATATTGATACGCTGGAACGTGCGGAGATTATCCGGGATTTGCGTCTGGATGTTTTTGATGTGCTTGTTGGAATCAACCTTTTGCGTGAGGGACTTGATATACCGGAGATTACACTTGTAGCGATTCTGGATGCAGATAAAGAAGGATTCCTGCGCTCGGAGACGTCGCTGATTCAGACGATTGGACGTGCGGCGCGAAACAGCGAGGGACACGTCATCATGTATGCTGACCGTATGACAGATTCCATGCAGCGCGCTATCAGCGAGACGGAACGCCGTCGTAGTTTACAGGAGGCATATAATAAAGAACACGGCATCACGCCGAAGACCATTCAGAAGGCGGTGCGGGAGTTAATCAGCGTCTCGAAGAAGGTGGCAGCGGAAGAATTGAACTTTAAGCGTGATCCGGAGGCAATGGATGCAGCAGAACTGACCAAGCTGATTGCAGATATCCAGAAGAAGATGCAGAAAGCGGCGGCAGACCTTAACTTTGAGGCGGCTGCCGAGTACAGAGACAAGATGATTGAGCTGAAGAATATGCTGCGTGATTTAGACGATGACGGGGCAGCAGGGAAACGGCGCAAGAAGTGAGGAAATCATGAAGAAAGAAGAGATAAAATATATAAAAATCCGGGGTGCAAAAGAGCATAACCTCAAGAATATTGATGTGGACATCCCGAGAGATTCATTCGTAGTTCTGACAGGACTTTCCGGTTCCGGAAAATCCTCTCTGGCATTTGATACCATTTATGCAGAGGGGCAGAGACGTTATATGGAGTCGCTTTCCTCTTATGCAAGACAGTTCTTGGGACAGATGGAGAAGCCGAATGTCGATAAGATAGAGGGATTGTCTCCGGCAATTTCGATTGACCAGAAGTCCACGAACCGCAATCCAAGGTCAACCGTTGGAACGGTCACGGAAATCTATGACTATTTCCGGCTTCTCTATGCGCGTGTGGGTGTTCCGCATTGCCCGAAGTGCGGCAGAGAGATTAAACGCCAGTCGGTGGATCAGATGGTCGACCAGATTCTGACACTGCCGGAACGCACGAAAATCCAGCTCCTTGCTCCTGTCGTTCGGGGAAGAAAGGGAGAGCACGTCAAGCTGTTTGAACAGGCAAAGCGCAGCGGCTATGTGCGTGTAATCGTAGACGGCAGTATGTATGAGCTGACAGAAGAAATCAAGCTCGACAAGAACAAAAAGCATAATATTGAGATTGTCGTAGACCGTCTGATGGTAAAAGAAGGCATTGAGAAGCGTCTGACAGATTCGATTGAAAATGTATTAGAGCTTTCCGGCGGACTGGTCGTTGTGGACGTGATAGACGGGGAGCAGATTCAGTTTTCCGACAGCTTCGCCTGTCCGGACTGCGGAATCAGCATTGATGAAATCGAGCCGCGCAGCTTTTCCTTCAACAATCCGTTTGGTGCCTGCCCGACGTGTTTTGGACTCGGTTATAAAATGGAATTTGATGAGGATTTGATGATTCCAGATAAGAGTCTCAGTATCAACGAAGGGGCAATCCAGGTGATGGGATGGCAGTCCTGCACAGACCCTTCGAGCTTTACCTATGCAATCCTAAAGGCATTGATGGAAGAGTACCACTTTGATTTGGACACGCCGTTTGAAGACTATCCGAAGGATATCCAGAACGTGATTCTAAACGGAACAGATGGAAAGGTGTTAAAGGTCCGCTATAAGGGAATGCGCGGGGAGGGTGTCTATGACGTTGCGTTTGAGGGACTGATCCGCAATGTACAGCGCAAATACCGCGAGACCGGTTCGGATGTCATGAAGCAGGAATACGAGCAGTTCATGCGGATTACGCCGTGTGAAGATTGTAAGGGACAGCGTCTGAAAAAGGAATCCCTCGCGGTGACGGTTGCGGGCAAAAATATTTACGAGATGACCTCGATGTCTGTCAAAAATCTGAATGCCTTTATTCAGAATATGGAATTGAGCAACCAGCAGCATCTGATTGGAGACCAGATTTTAAAGGAAATCCGGGCAAGAGTCGGCTTCTTAAATGAAGTCGGACTGGATTATCTGTCATTGTCGAGAGCAACGGCAACGCTTTCCGGTGGGGAGGCACAGCGTATCCGTCTGGCAACCCAGATTGGTTCAGGCTTAGTCGGTGTGGCGTATATTCTCGATGAGCCGTCCATCGGTCTGCACCAGAGAGATAATGATAAGCTGTTAAATGCGCTGAAGAATTTAAAAGACCTTGGAAATACGCTGATTGTAGTAGAACATGACGAAGATACCATGTTAGCAGCGGACTATATTGTGGATATCGGACCCGGCGCCGGCTCTCACGGTGGAGAAGTGGTAGCGTGCGGAACCGCCGAAGAAATCATGAAATGCGAGAAATCTATCACCGGTGCCTACTTAAGTGGCAGAATTCAGATTCCGGTGCCCAAGGAGCGCCGTAAGCCTACAGGTTATATTACGGTAAAAGGAGCCAGGGAGAACAATCTTAAGAACATTGACGTGGAGATTCCGCTTGGGGTCATGACCTGTATCACCGGTGTTTCCGGTTCCGGAAAGAGTTCGCTCACGAATGAAATCCTCTATAAGCATCTGGCGAGAACCTTAAACCGTGCGCGGTGCATTCCGGGAGAGCATGATGCGATTCTTGGATTAGAGCAGCTTGACAAGGTCATTGACATTGACCAGTCACCAATCGGAAGGACACCACGTTCCAATCCGGCAACGTATACGGGCGTATTTGATATGATTCGTGATTTGTTTGCCGCTACCCCGGATGCGAAGGCACGCGGCTATAAGAAGGGCAGATTCAGCTTTAATGTGAAGGGCGGACGATGTGAAGCCTGCTCCGGAGACGGAATCCTAAAGATTGAGATGCATTTCCTGCCGGATGTGTATGTGCCGTGCGAAGTCTGTGAGGGCAAGCGCTATAACAGAGAGACACTGGAAGTAAAGTATAAAGGAAAAAGCATCTATGATGTGTTAGATATGACCGTGGAGGAGGCACTTGAGTTCTTTAAGAATGTGCCGAGTATCCACCGCAAGATTCAGACCCTTTATGATGTGGGATTATCCTATGTCAAGTTAGGGCAGCCGTCCACGGAGCTTTCCGGAGGAGAGGCACAGCGAATCAAACTTGCAACAGAATTGAGCAAGCGCAGCACAGGAAAGACCATCTATATTCTCGATGAGCCGACTACCGGACTGCATTTTGCAGATGTGCATAAGCTGATTGAAATTCTGCACCGGCTGTCAGAGGGCGGCAATACGGTGGTTGTCATTGAGCATAATCTTGATGTCATCAAAACCGCAGACTATATCATTGATATGGGACCGGAAGGCGGAGAAGGTGGCGGAACCGTGATTGCACAGGGAACACCCGAGGAGATTGTGAAGGTAAAGAAATCCTACACCGGACAGTTTCTAAAGAAATATCTGAAAAAGAAATAAGATGCGTGCAAAACATAACAGAAAAACAGGTTTCCAAATTGGAAACCTGTTTTTCTGTTATGTGCAAGGATATATTTTTATTTATGAAAACCGCGGATGCGTTCTGCTTCGGGGAGTACTCCCCGAATCCCTTGCGGAATCCGGGAAGCATGAGTTATGAAAAATTATATTAGCCGTCCGAAATGCACCGGACACATCAGCTAGTACTCTTATAATATAATTTGGGAATGTGACCATTATGTGATGAAAAAATGAAAAGTGAAGAAAATCTTATTTTTTTCAGAAAACGAAAATAACAGAAAAAAAAACTTGGAAAAATCCCAGTTTTTGTATATAATGAGACTGCGTATGCAAAAATATGCGTTTCTATGTCCATTCGGACATGGAAATAATTTCCATAGATTTGATAGTAGAAGATTAGAGACAAATATCAGAAACAGAAAGGGGAAAAAGAAAATGATGGGCACAGACATCGGAATTGATCTGGGAACCGCCAGCATATTAGTTTATATCAAAGGAAAAGGTGTGGTATTAAAGGAGCCGTCTGTAGTGGCATTCGACCGTGATACCAATAAGATAAAAGCAATCGGAGAGGAAGCACGTCTGATGCTTGGAAGAACGCCGGGAAATATCGTGGCAGTACGTCCGCTGCGTCAGGGAGTTATTTCTGACTATACTGTTACAGAGAAGATGATTAAGTACTTTATCCAGAAAGCGCTTGGCAAAAAGACATTCCGCAAGCCGAGAATCAGCGTCTGCGTACCGAGCGGTGTTACTGAGGTGGAGAAGAAGGCAGTAGAGGATGCAACCTATCAGGCAGGTGCCAGAGAAGTTGCAATTATCGAGGAACCGATTGCAGCAGCCATCGGAGCCGGAATTGATATTTCAAGACCGTGCGGAAATATGATTGTAGATATCGGTGGCGGTACAGCGGATATCGCAGTGATTTCTTTGGGGGGGTCTGTT
>OIXH01003390.1_pt1 | contig 14180 bp, 14 predicted proteins | sample 1587741 | NCBI WGS metagenome assembly OIXH01 (sample SAMEA3888916, study PRJEB22519) | human gut metagenome | biome: human gut; feature: human-associated habitat; material: faeces | place: Denmark | collected 2011 | reverse complement strand
CATATATCATATTGGAATACCACGTTTTATAATTTGGGATGTTTTTGTCCCAAAAAAAATCCTCCCCATTCTCTTTTTGGGACATTTTGATCCTATTTTTCCGAAGCCCCAACGCAAGCTCTGAGGAAATAGAGCTTTTTTGCTCTTTTTTTCTTTTTTGAGCATCATCCCTATTCCCCTCAAATAAAAGCCTTCTTTACTCCAGAAACGTAGGTAGGAAGCGTTTTTTTGAGGCTAGGGCCCTACCTCTGGCACCATCTTTGCTCATTAGAGAACAAGATTGGAGCCGAAAGCACAACTTGTGAGGGAGCAATCCCTTGCCCACGTGTCCGCCTCCACACAGGGTCCAGAGGCAGCACTTCAGCCAATGTATGGACCAGCGTACGAGGTCCATGAATTGGCCAAAGCGCGTTCCTCCCTAGGAGGCGGCACCAGCGTGTTCGCCCTGAAAAAAGACAAAGGAGCCACCAGTGCCCACCACCCCAGAATCACGCATCAAGATTCAGGTGAATAACCTCACAAAACGGTTTGGGGATCTGACTGTCCTCGATGGGATCAACTTCAACATCAAAGAAGGCGAGCTCCTTGCCATCGTCGGCCCTACGGGCGCGGGAAAGACCACGATAGTGAACCTCATTTCCCGCTTCTATGATCTGAACGGTGGCGTAGTCCGTATAGATGACAGGGACATCTCACAGGTCACGCTGAAAAGCCTGCGCTCGCAAATGGGTATAATGCTTCAAGACAGCTTTATCTTCAGCGGTACTATCTTAGATAATATACGCTACGGCAAGATTGACGCAACTCTTGAAGAGTGTCGTGCGGCGTGCAAAATAGTGGGCATAGACGATTTTATAATGCACTTAAAGGACGGCTATAAAACCGTGGTCAACGAGCGCGGCGGCGGGTTGTCGCAGGGACAAAAGCAGCTCATAGCGTTTGCGCGTACTATCGTTTCCGACCCGAAGATACTTGTGCTTGACGAGGCCACAAGCTCCATAGACGCAAAAACGGAGCGCTATCTTCAAAACGGACTGAACCACCTTCTAAAAGGACGTACAAGCTTCATAATTGCGCACAGACTCTCAACGATCAGAAACTGCGACCGTATTATGTATGTTTCCAACAAGGGCATAACCGAATGTGGCACTCACGAGGAGCTTATGGAGAAGCGCGGGGATTATTATAAGCTGTATACGGCTCAAAGTACCTGATCGGCGGTTTCGGAGCGAAATCATATCCGCTTCCTCCGCAGTTGGGTGAAACAACAAAATCGACCGGCAGAAAAAGTTTGTTTTTTCGTTCGCTCCTCCGCGAAGCGGGGGAGAAAATAAATCTATTTCCTCTTGACTTTTTTCGCAGAATGTAGTAAAATGTAATTAAAGCAATTACGCTTGTTATATATTCTAAAAAGGAGAAAGCATTATGGGTTTGTTAAAAGCAGGAATTGGCGCGGTTTCGGGGGCATTGGCGGACACTTGGAGAGATCACTTTTATTGTGATGCGATAAAACCCGATACATTGGCGGTTCGTGCGCTCAAGCGTGCGGGTTCTAAAAGCTCCAACACAAAGGGTAGCGACAACGTTATCTCTAACGGTTCGATCATTGAGGTGAACGAGGGTCAGTGCGCACTTATCGTTGACGGCGGCAAGGTTGCCGAGGTGTGCGCGGAGCCGGGCGAGTTCGTTTATGACGAGTCTACCGAGCCTTCGCTGTTCTACGGCAAACTCGGTGATAACATCGTAAAAACGTTCAAGGAGATAGGCAAGCGCTTTGCGTTTGGCGGCGAGGCGGCTGTAAATCAGCGCGTTTACTACATAAACACCAAGGAAGTAACGGGAAATCTTTACGGTACGCCTTCTGCCGTTCCGTTCCGTGTTTTGGATAAGAATATCGGACTTGACGTAGACGTTTCCATTCGCTGCAACGGCGAGTACTCATATCAGATAACCAATCCCGTATTGTTTTATACCAATGTTTGCGGCAATTTCACCGATACATACCCCAAGCGTTCGCTTGACAGCATTCTTAAAAGCGAGATCGTTACCGCTCTTCAGCCCGCTCTCGGCAAGATATCCGATTCGGGAGTTCGTCCGAGCAATCTGCCCTCTCACACGATGGAGATATGCGATGCGCTGAACGAGATACTCACCAAAAAATGGGGTGATCTGCGCGGAATGACGATCACCTCGTTCAATATGAATCCTCCGTCGATGTCTCAGGAGGATCAGGAGCTTATAAAAAACCTGCAAAAGACCGCAGTTATGCGCGATCCGGGAATGGCAGCCGCACACCTCACCGAGGCTCAGGGCGAGGCTATGAAGACTGCCGCGGGCAACGCGGGCGGCGCTATGATGGGCTTTATGGGAATGAATATGGCACAGGCAAACGGCGGCATCAACGCAGGCAATTTGTACAATATGGCTGCGCAGCAGCAAGCGGCACAACAGCAGGCTGCACAGCAGACGGCTCCCGCGCAGCCCACTGTCAGCGCCGACGGCTGGACTTGTTCTTGCGGCGAGAAAAATACCGGGAAATTCTGTGCTGCGTGCGGTAAGCCAGCTCCCAAAAAGGGCGACAGCTGGACGTGCGCGTGCGGTGCTCAGAACAAGGGAAAGTTCTGCATGGAGTGCGGCAAGCCCAAGCCTGCGGGAGTTCCGCTTTACAAGTGCGATAAGTGCGGTTGGGAGCCCGACGACCCCACCAAGCCTCCCAAGTTCTGCCCCGAGTGCGGCGACCCGTTTGACGCGAACGATATAGTTTAAGCATATAACTTTTGCAACGTTTTCCCCCGCCGGAGGCGGGGGAATTTCGCTTTATAAAGCCGATGCTACCACCGGTTGCGTAAGTTCAAGCTACGGTATGCAGACTTTTTTCATGGGATATGCTACAATATTTCCGAGAGGTGAGAATATGCTGTCCGATAAGATACGTGAGCTTCGTCGACGTTCGGGCTTGTCACAGGAGGAGCTTGCCGACAAGTTGAATGTTTCGCGGCAGGCAATCTCGAAGTGGGAGCTTGGCTCAGCCGTGCCGACAGCGGATAAGCTGGTGGACATCGCCGACTTTTTTGGCGTGAGCTTAGATTTCCTTATGAGGGATACCCACGAACAGCTTCGTATTGCTCCGCCACAAAACACGAGCAACACGCCTGAAAAATCACACGCGCAGAAAAACCGCGTCAGTGCTTCTTATGGCGGCATCAGCGTTTCTTGGCGTGGTTGTATTGGTTTTGTATGTGAACGGCGCGGGTGTCCTTGGAGGAGGCTCGGGAATAACGATCAACGGCACGGGAATGTTGGCGGCGCTTGCCGTTATGCTTGGCGCGGCTGGAGCGGTTTTATTGGTCACCTCAATAAAAAAGTAGAGGTGTGTTCTGATGAAAAAAATTTTTTCTGTTGTTACAGGAGTATTGTCGGGGCTTTTTTTGCTGGCGTTTGTCGTTGTTTGCACAGTAAACTACGCGTCGTATATTCACTCTATAAACTTTCTGCCTTATGATTTTGCGATAGCGATCTATGCGGCGCTTCTGCTTGTGCCGTCTGCGGTTTTGGGCACAGCGTCGCTCGTTCGTGTGGGCAAGGTGAGACCGCTTTATATCGCGGCGATAGTGTTTGCGCTGATGACGATACCCGCGTGGGTGAACATCGCGGCGATGGATTTTATTTCCGGCTTGCCGATGCTGATCTGCATATCATGTGTATTGTGCGGCGCTCTTATGACAAAATTCAGATCGAAACCGCTGTTTATCTGTGCGGGAGCAGTGTTTGCGGCGTTTTTGGCGATCGCGCTTATTGCCGCCGCAGCCGCTCCGGGGAAAATGGAGGGCGAGCAGCTTTTGGCGATATGCGCTGTCTTCGTGATACCCGCGATCGACGGCGCGGCGTTCGGATTGGCTGGGGGATGGTATCTCCTCGGAAAGCCGATCGCTCTGTTCAGTTTGGCAGGAGTGCTGATATTTTTGACTATCCCGCCGTTTAATTGGGGCGCTGTAGGCTTTGTTTACGCCGTTCCGACGATTTTGTGTGCGGCGGTTTGCATTGCTTTGGGAATACTTTCCAAAAGGGATCGCAGGGCAGATACTAATTCCAAAGAAACGTATAGACATTAATTAGTTATCCCGCACTTGTCATCACATTTAATTTCATCTACACTATGAGAGGGAATTAGTATGGGAAAATCATCAAAGATCCTTTTGGGTATTTCGGGCGTTTTGATAATTATGTTTGTTGTTATATGCGCCGATCAAACGCTTAATCATAAAAAATATGTGATTGATAATGTTTTTCAGCTTTTCACGGGATATATTTTTTACGCGGTCTATTTTATCGTCCCCGCGGGAATTTTGGCTGCGTGCGCGTTATTTCCGAGGAAAAAAACCATATTGTTGATTTTTTGCGCTTTGATCGGCGCGTTTATCGCAGCGTTTGTGTTTTTGGTCGGGAGCCTTTGGATATTTGCCGTTCCTGCGGTTTTCTCTGCGGTTGTCTGCGTGATATTCGCAGTAAAACACAAAAATCGAGGTAAAATATGAACCCATTCAAGTTTTCGGACGACAACAAACGCTATCACACTTTAGCGTACCACAATAAGCATACCTATGGCGGACGCGTTTACAAAGCCACTCTGGACGCGCATTTCTCCTGCCCGAATAATGGCGGCTGCATTTACTGCAAGGACACGTTCGACCCGCGTCCCATCGAGGAGCAATGGAGTGCCGAGTGCGCGAGAATACGCGCCAAGGACGAAAACGCGAAAATATGCGCGTATTTCGGAGTTCACACGAACACGTTCTGCACGCCCGAAATGCTGTCGGAGCTGTTGGGAACAGCGCGAAAGTTAGGCGCGTTTTCGGTGTCGCTGGCGACCCGCACTGACTGCCTTGATGAGCAAAAAGCGCGCATACTCGCCGGGTTCCCTTTGCCGCTTACCGTAGAGTTAGGTTTACAAACCGTCCATGACAGCACAGCCAAGTTTATCAACAGAGGACATACGTTTTCGGATTTTCTGCGCGGATATGCTCTGTTAAAAGAGCATAATATACGCGTTTGCGTGCATATCATTAACGGACTGCCGCGTGAAACTCCCGAAATGATGATCGAGACGGCGAAAGTTCTTGCAAAACTTCGTCCAAACGGTGTGAAGATACACTCACTGCACGTTTTGCGTGGAACGCGCCTGTGTGAGCTTTATGAAAGCGGGGAGTATACTCCGCTTACCCGCGAGGAGTACATTGACACCACCTCGCGGCAGCTTGAACTCCTCCCGCCCGAAACCGTTATAGAACGCGTAACGGGCGACGGAGATAAATCGTTGCTGGCAGCACCGCTTTGGAGTGCGGACAAGATATCTGTTCTGGGCGGACTTGATAAGCGCTTGGCGGATATGAATACTTATCAAGGAAAATTATTTGGGGAGAACAGCAATGCAGGCTCTTGATAAAAATAACAACAAACCGCTTTATGAACAGCTTTACGAGCATCTGCGCGACGATATGCTTGCGGGCAGGATAAAAAAGGGAGAAAAGCTGCCGAGCAAGCGTATGCTCGCCGATCAATTGCAGGTGAGCCTGATAACCGTAGAGAACGCGTATTCTCAGCTTATCGCCGAGGGCTATGTGCGAGCGGTACAGCGCAGCGGATATTTTGCGCAGTATAGCGGCGACACTGCCGAGCCGCGTGTTCGTGAGCCTCAAAATCATTTCGAAACTCAGCGTGAAGAAACGCCGCAGCAGCAGTCGGCAAGCGAGACACTCTTCCCGTTTTCGGTGTGGACAAGACTCATGCGCTCCGTAATTCTTGAACAGGGAATGCGGCTTTTGCAGCCCGTCGTCAGCGGCGGCGCATACGAGCTTCGCGAGGCTGTTTCGGGTTACCTTTACAGGGCGCGGGGCATTTTCGTACCGCCCGAGCGAGTTATAGTCGGTTCGGGTACGGAGTACCTCTACAATCTGCTGATACAGCTTTTGGGTCGTGATAAGCGATATGGCGTTGAAAATCCGGGATTTCCAAAGCTTCCGAAAATCTATGCGCTGAATAACGTGCGCTTTGAGTATATTTCGCTTGACAAATCGGGAATGAGTTCTGACGAGCTGTATGAAAAGCGAGTTGACATAGCGCACATCTCTCCCGCGCACCACTTCCCGACGGGCATTGTAATGCCGATCTCGCGCCGCCGCGAGATACTCGATTGGGCGGAGCGTAGCAGCGAGCGTTTTATCATCGAGGACGATTACGACAGTGAGTTTCGGCACAGCGGCAAGCCCGTCCCTACAATGTTTGGTTCGGACAGCTCCGAACGCGTTATTTACGTCAACACGTTTTCACAGACCATAGCGCCGTCGGTTCGCATAAGCTATATGTGCCTGTCCGAAAGCCTTTACAGGCTCTGGCGCGAAAAGCTGGGCTTTTACGCTTGCTCCGTTCCCGCGTTTGAGCAGTACACGCTTGCGCGGTTTATCTCCGAGGGTTATTTTGAACGTCACATAAACCGCACCAAAAAGCGCTTTCGGCGGGTCTGCGAGATAACAGCGGAGCTTATTTCCCGTTATCCCAAGGCGGAGATATCCGAGGAGAACGCGGGCTTGCACTTCACGGTCAAAGCCCCCGAAAACTCCGAGAAGATGATAGATGATTGCGGTAAATGCGGAATTAAAATAACGCACCTTGACGAATATTATGCGGATTGTTCATGCTGCCCCGCCGATTTGTTTCTGGTGAACTACTCAAACGCGAACGAGGAGCGCATTGCCGAGCTTTTAAGTTCGTAACTGCTTCTATCCCTTAATGGAGTGGGAGAGTTTTTTTAAAAAAGATAGTTCACAAATCGGCTGTGTTGGGGTTAATATATCGGAAGGTGGTGAAAATGATAGCAGGCGCACTTGCAATCCTTGACACCGAGGAACGCAGAAAGAGCTAGCCGAGTTTTACGCGGAGTACAAAAGCAACCTTTACGCGTTCGCGCTGTCAAGAACTCATAATCGTGAGAAAGCCGAGGACGCGGTTCAGGAAGACTTTTTGCGGATAGCGAAATATCCCGAGAGATTTTTCTCGCTGTCGGTTCACAAAAGAGTGTCCTACGCGGTTATTGTTACAAGAAACGCGGTAAACGATATTCTTTCCGAGTGCGCAAAGTCCTCCGAGATGTCCGAAGCTGTTGAGGATAACTCGCCGTCCGTTGAGGATATGTTTTTGGGAAACGCTGCCGCCAAGGAGCTTAAAGCGTTTATCATGGCAATGCCCGAAGCGCAAAGGGAAGCGCTGATACTAAAGATCGTTCACGAGTTTTCGACCGCCGAGATCGCAAATGCTTTGAACATTTCCGAGCCGACAGCCCGAAAGCGCGTTTCCAACGCATATAAGACGATACGGAAATATCTGAACGGAGGTTGATCTTATGACATTAAAGGACGTTCTGGAGGAAATTTGCGCGGAGGAGTACGCTCTGCTCGAAAACACGCCGCATCACCACTTTAAGCGTGCACACCGCTGCGCCGTAAATGAGGTACTCTACCCCAACGGACTTCCGAAAACAGAGAAGAAACTGCCGCTAAAGCGCAGAGTGTTTGTTATCGCGGCAGCGGTCGTGCTTGCGGGATAACGGGCGCTGCGGTGATAATTCATGAAAACGGGTTCTTTTTTGACGAAGGACACCTGCACGGCTTAGACTATTATGTAATGATCATGGAAAACGCTGAGGGTGCACCGCAGACTATAGAGAATATCTGCTATGACTATAACCTGTCCTCAAAGTTCAAGAAGTACGATTCGTACTATATCGAAGAAAACCAACAAGCCGTAGAGAACTATTATGACTATGAAGGCAAAAGTATTCTTATCATTATTCAATCAACTAAGCAATTCTTCACCCATCCTGTCGTAGAAGGCGAGGATGTCTGGGAAGCAGCCGAAATAAGAGGCTGCAAGGGATTTACAATCACGCACACCTACATTTATCCAAACGGCGAAAAATATGTGACAAATCATGTTATATGGGACTGCGGTGATTATGTTCACATGGTAGTAGGACACAACCTCTTCTTGGACGAGGTCATGTCGATCGTCAACGGAATGACCGAAAAATAAACAAACTATCTTGACAAATCTGGAAAATTGTGCTAAAATAACATAGGATAACACCGTCCGCGAAATTTTTGCGGACGGTTTTGGTGCGTTTGTTTAAAAAATTTTTTCAATTCCTCACGAAGCGGGGGATTGAAAAGGGATAATATTTTGAGGTAAGAAATAAAAATGTCTGTTTTTGATATATTCAAGCAGTTGGAGAACAAAGATCCCGCTCCCACGGGCGCGGTGGAGTACATCATAGCGGGATTGGGAAATCCCGGCACGGAATATGAGAACACCCGCCACAATATTGGCTTTATGACGATAGATACGCTGTGCGAAAAGTACAAGGTGAGCTGTAAAAAACTGAAATTCAAGTCGCTGACGTGCGATGTGATGATAGCGGGCAAGCGGTGCCTGATAATGAAGCCCTCAACGTTTATGAACAAGAGCGGCGAGGCTGTCACCGAGGCGATGAGTTTTTACAAGATACCTCCGGAGCGCACGATAATAGTATTTGACGATATCTCGCTCGAACCCGGTAAAATGCGTATCCGCCGCAAGGGCAGCGACGGAGGTCATAACGGCATAAAGAACATCATCTATCTTTCGGGCAGCGATATGTTCCCGCGAATAAAAATGGGCGTGGGCGCGAAGCCTCACCCGGATTATAACCTCGCCGATTGGGTTCTCGGACACTTCAAGAAAGAGGACGGCGAAAAGCTGGAACAGTGCTTTCAAAACGCCGTGAGCGCTCTGGAGCTTATGGTCGCGGGGAAAATAGACGAAGCGATGAACAAATACAATTCGTGAGGGCTTTTGATTATGAACAACGATCATCTGTGGCTTGAGAGCATTGATTTCATAGAAACCGTGCCCGCTCCCGAAGAGCCGGGGATATTCAGGAATAAGATAGTATTCACGCACAAAAACGGCGCAAGGCTGTGTTTGGTGCTGTTCGATACGGCGGCTTTGGACGCTGACACGCTCGGAGAAGAGTATTACGCGGCGGCAAAAGAGACGCTGAATGGCTTGCCTGCGGGTTTTCCCGAGGTGAACAGCATTATGTATTCCAAAGCCGCGCGCGATATAAGCAAAAGGGGAAAAGATGAATTTCTTTATTAACGCGGCGCGTCAGAACGCTGACTTTAAGCGCCTGCAAAAGTATCTTGAAAGTGGAAATACGCTGCCCGCTCTTGTAACGGGCGTTTCACATATCCATAAGGCGCATTTTATAGCGGCATTGTTAAATGACGAGCCAACACTTGTCATAGCGGAAAGCGAGGGCGAAGCGCAGAAGCTTTGTCTGGATATAAACGCGATGTTGGGAGAAACGGCGGCGCTGCTGCTTCCCGAAAAGGAATTTATACTCGCGGACGCGGAAGCGGCTTCGCGTGAGTACGAGCACAAGCGAATTTTCGCTCTGAACGCCTTGCTTGAGGGAAGCTGCAAGGCAGTCGTCTGCTCGGCGAGCGCGGCGGCACAGATTACCATTCCGCCCGAAACTCTCAAAGAGCGCACGATAACCATAACAAGCGAGGACGAGCTGTCTCTTGAAGAGTTGACGGCGCGTCTTGTTGCGGCGGGATATTCGCGCGCCGATATGATTGAGGGCGCGGGGCAGTTTTCGATACGCGGCGGCATAGCGGACGTGTTTCCGCCAAGCGCGTCAAATCCATACCGCATCGAGTTCTGGGGAGACGCGATAGACAGCCTGTCGGAATTTGATACCGAAACGCAGCGCAGAACGCGTACTCTTGACAAAATATCCGTATCTCCCGCTCGTGAAACGCTGTTTGAAAGCGACGATATACTCTGCGAGAAGATAGAGGCGCTTGTCAAGAAGCTGCGCGGAAAAAGGGCGGACGAGGTGCGCCAAAATCTTCTGGGCGATGTAAACAGACTTCGCGGCGGCGCGGGAGTCCGCAACGCCGACCGCTATTTTCCGCTCTGCTACGACAGCGAAGCGACCGTGTTCGATTATGTAAAGCGCGTTTTCGTCTGCGAGAACAATACCGTTCGGGAAAGCTACAGAGCGGCGGCGCTGCAGCACGCGGAGGACTTGAAGATACTCACCGACGAAGCAAAGATATGCAAGGGCTTAGAGCGCTATATGCTCTCAAAGTCGGAATTGTACGCCTTGCTGGAGCAGCGAACGCGCGTTTACTTCGATTCGTTCCTGCGCGGCGGCGGAATTGAGCTGGGAACTATGATAAATGCTCACAGTGCTGTTCAGACCTCCCCGTGGGGCGGAGAATACAAGATACTTGAAGACGAAATGCGCGGATATCTCGGGCGCGGTGTGTGCTGCTATATTTTTGCGGGAACGGAAAAGGGCGCGAAAAACCTCGCTCACGACCTCGCCGAGGACGGCTTTAACGCGGAGTTTTACAACTCCCCCGAGGACGTTATGCCGGGCAAGGTGATAGTCACGGCGGGAACGCTTTCCGCGGGTATGGAGTACCTTGAAAGCGGATTGTGCGTGTTTACTCACACCGCCGTTCACGAGGCAAGGCGGCGTATTCCCAAAAAGAAAAAGGGAGAGGAGATACGCTCGCTGGAGGACATCTCGGTGGGCGACCTTGTTGTGCATTATTCGCACGGTATCGGCATTTTCGACGGCGTTCACAAGATAGAAAACGGCGGTGTCGCTAAAGACTATATCCGCATAAAATACGCGGGCGCCGATGTTCTGCACGTTCCCGTAACTCAGCTTGACAGAGTTTCGCGCTATATCGGCACGGGCGACGTTTCCACAGTGAAGCTGAACAAGCTTAATTCCGACAAGTGGACTAAATCGAAAGCGAAAGCGAAAGCTGCCGCGAAGGAAATGGCGGCGGAGCTTATCGAGCTTTACGGCAAGCGAATGAAGTCCCAAGGGTTTGCGTTCCCCGAAGACGACTCGTTTCAGGAGGACTTCGAGCAGCATTTCCCATACGTTGAAACGGACAGTCAGCTGCGCTGCATTGACGAAATAAAGGCGGATATGCAGCGAGTTCAGCCTATGGAGCGCCTGCTGTGCGGCGACGTGGGATTCGGCAAGACCGAAGTGGCTTTGCGCGCGGCGTTCAAGTGTGTAGAAGCAGGGAAGCAGTGCGCGATACTTGCGCCTACAACGGTTCTGGCATGGCAGCATTTTCAGACCGTGACCACAAGAATGGAGGGCTTTCCGCTTAATATTGCTCTGCTCTCCCGCTACAAAACCGCCTCTGAAAAAAAAGAGATACTGAAAGGTCTTGCAAGCGGACGGATCGATCTGGTTATCGGCACGCACAGAATAATTCAGAACGACGTGAAGTTTAAGGATCTGGGGCTTGTAATAATTGATGAGGAGCAGCGTTTCGGCGTGGCTCACAAGGACAAGTTCAAGGAAGCGTTCAGCGGCGTGGATATATTGTCGCTGTCGGCTACTCCGATACCGCGCACTCTCAATATGGCGATGAGCGGCATACGGGATATGTCCGTACTTGACGAGCCGCCGCAGGACAGACAGCCCGTTGCAAGCTATGTTATCGAGCATGATTGGGGAGTTATCGCGGGTGCTATACAAAAGGAGCTGCGCCGCAGCGGGCAGGTCTACTATATTCATAACCGCATAGAGAGCATTTACGGGTGCGCCGAAAAGCTGCGCGGGCTTGTTCCGGAAGCGCGAATAGGCGTGGCTCACGGAAGAATGTCCGAGGACGAGCTTATGGAGGTCTGGCGGCGGTTGTTGGACGGTGAACTGGACGTGCTTGTTTGTACGACTATAATTGAAACAGGCGTTGATGTTCCAAATGTCAACACGCTGATAATCGAAAACTCCGATTATATGGGATTGGCGCAGTTGCACCAGCTTCGCGGAAGAGTAGGACGCACCAACAAACGCGCCTTCGCTTACTTCACGTTTCAGCCGGGCAAGGTGCTTTCCGAGATATCACAGCGCCGCCTTGACGCGATACGTGAGTTCACACAGTTTGGCAGCGGTTTCAGAATAGCTTTGCGGGATCTGGAGATACGCGGGGCGGGCAATATTCTCGGCGCTTCTCAAAGCGGACACTTGGCAAACGTAGGTTACGATATGTATTTGCAGCTTCTGGACGAGGCGGTGTGCGAGCAGCGCGGCGAAAAGACCGTTCACAAGGAAGAGTGCCTTGTGGACGTGAAGATAAACGCGTTCATTCCCGAAAAGTATATTTCCAATCAGGCTCAGCGCGTTGACTGCTATCGCAAGATAGCGCGTATCGAAACGGATGAGGATGCGGAGGACATCATCGACGAGCTTATCGACCGCTATGGCGAACCGCCCGAAAGCGTTCTCGGACTTATTGACGTCGCGCGGTATCGAAACAGAGCCGCAAGCTGTGAGGTAAGTGAGATAACTCAAAACGGAGACGATCTGGTGTTTTATATGACAAAGTTCGATATGACAAGGCTCGGTAATGTGACAAAGGCGGTCGGAAAGCGTATGAGACTTGAAACTATCGGAAGACCGAGAATGCTTGTGAATGTTAAGGGTATGGGCGTTCTTGACGCTATGAAGACGGTCATAGCTGCTATGACCGAAATGCCGCAGCAGAATTGAGCGTTTGTGCGGGATATAATAGAAAACAAGATGATGTGCCTGTTTTTAATGCGAAATTGGTTTAATACCGGTTCTCAATAGAAAAAGCACAAAATCTGTTTTCTCTCCCTGCGAAGCGGGGAGAGAAAATAATGTGTCTGCTTTAAATAAGGAATTGGTATAAGTCAATTAACGGAGGTATCTTATGGAGAAAAAGAAGAAAAATTATGTTCGTAATTTGACATTGTCGGCAATGTTCCTTGCAATAGGGCTTCTGCTGCCGTTCCTCACGGCGCAGATACAGCAGATAGGCAATATGTTGTGTCCCATGCATATTCCCGTGCTTTTGTGTGGTCTTATATGCGGTTGGCAGTACGGCTTTGCTGTCGGTGCTGTTATGCCGATCATGCGTTTTGCGCTGTTCCGTATGCCTTCCATTTTTCCAACGGGTGTGGCTATGGCGTTTGAGCTGGCGACATATGGCTTGCTTGTAGGTCTTTTGTACAACTCCTCCAAATGGAAATGCGTAATTTCGCTTTATCGCAGCATGATAGCGGCAATGCTTGGCGGGCGGCTCGTTTGGGGCGCGGTCATGCTGATAATTCTCGGCACGGGCACGGAGGGCTTTACTTGGAAAGCGTTTTATACGGGAGCTTTTTTGAACGCGATCCCCGGGATAATTTTGCAGCTCATTCTAATTCCCGCGATAATGATAGCGCTCAACCGCACGGGTCTTGTGAAGTTTTCCAGCAAAAAACACAACGACACCGAGGCTTGATTTATGGAAACTATCGCAAGAGAGATACTCAAAAGCTTTGAGAACAAAAAAATAATCGCGATTGACGGAAGATGCGTGGCGGGAAAAACAACTCTTGCGGCACTTCTGAGTGAGAAAACAGGCTGCACAGTCATTCATGCCGACTGCTTTTTCCCAAGACCCGAGCAGCGCACCGAGGAGCGTCTTAACACTCCGGGCGGCAACATAGACTACGAGCGTCTGAAAAGCGAGGTAATGCTGCCGATAAGCCGCGGCGAACCGTTTTCCTATCGGCGTTTCAATTGCAAAGTGATGAACTTCGCCGAGAATATTTTTGTGGAAAACGATAAGCCGATAATCATTGAGGGTTCATACAGCTGTCACCCGGTGTTGTGGGATTTTTACGACCTCAGGATATTTTTGACTACCGACTATGAAACGCAGCTAAAACGCATAGAGCAGCGCAACGGCGCGGAGCGTGTTTCCGATTTCCACGACCGCTGGATACCTCTTGAAGAAAAGTACTTCGCCGCGTATCGCATTGCCGAGCGCTGCGATCTGAGCTTTGTGACTTGAAAAATCTTTGTTAAATTGTCCGTAAAACGGCGCTTACAAATGCTGAAAAGGGCAATGTAAGAATAGTGTAAGCAATGAGCACTCGTCAATCCGCAAAACGCAAGGGCGGTGGGTCAACTGCGCTGTTTTGCGGTATTTCGCGCGAAGCGCGAAATCGAATTGCCTTTAGGGCAATTCAAGCAAGCCATTGCGCTGAACAAATAGATTTGAAGCAAATCCACATTATAACAGCGGAGCAGC
>OIXH01003387.1_pt1 | contig 14183 bp, 12 predicted proteins | sample 1587741 | NCBI WGS metagenome assembly OIXH01 (sample SAMEA3888916, study PRJEB22519) | human gut metagenome | biome: human gut; feature: human-associated habitat; material: faeces | place: Denmark | collected 2011 | reverse complement strand
CCGCGCCTATTCGGGCGGAATGCAGCGCAGACTCAGCATCTCAATGGCTTTGATTTCGGAACCGAAGGTGCTGTTTTTGGATGAGCCTACGCTGGGACTCGATGTTCGTGCACGACGCAGCCTGTGGGAAATGATATCTTCGCTAAAAGGGCAGATGACCGTTATATTGACCACCCACTACCTCGAGGAAGCACAGTCGCTTGCCGACCGTATCGCCATAATGCGTTCGGGGCGGATAAGCGCTCTCGGTACTGCCGACGAGATAATGAAATCGGCAGGCTGTGACAGCTTTGAAGACGCATTTTTGGCGCTGACGGACGAGGAGGTGTCGGAATGAGAGCTATGATTTTTTCACATCGCAATTTTAAGGAAATATTACGCGACCCGCTGAGTTTTGCTTTCGGATTGGGATTCCCCGTCGTGCTGATCATACTTATCAGCATAATGCAGCGCAGCATAAAAGGTATGAGCAACACCGCTATATTCGACATAAACAATTTTGCGCCGGCAATGGCGGTGTTCGGACTGTCATTCATTGCACTGTTTTTAAGCATGCTTATCTCCGGCGACCGCGCCGGCTCGTATCTGATGCGGCTTTTTGCCACACCGATGACCGCCGCCGATTACGTTTTCGGCTACTCGCTGCCGATGCTGCCGGTATCGATCGCCCAGTCGGCGATTTGCTTCATAGCCGCCGCCTTTTTCGGGTTGGAGCTGTCACCGCGTTTGCTGCTGTGCCTGCTGGCGCTCATTCCGGGTGCGCTGTTGTTTATCGCCATCGGCATGTTGATGGGAACGCTGCTTACGGGCGCGCAGGTCGGCGGAATAGGCTCGATCGTAATCAATGTTGCCGCGTGGATGAGCGGAACTTGGTTTCCGCTGGATATCATGAGCGGAGCTTTTCCGAAAATTTGCAAAGTACTGCCGTTCTATCACGCCGTTGCGGCGGCTCAAAATGCTTACCACGGCGGAGCGGATGTTTTCACACATTTGGCGGTCGTACTCGCTTACGCACTGGTAATTTATATCGCCGCCGTGCTCGCGTTCAGACATAAAATGAAAGGTTAACATAATCCAATAAAAAGTCAATAAAAAACACAGCACCGATAGCAATCACATTCGGTGCTGTGTTTCTTTATTCGCTTGTTTATGTCGATGATGATCCTTATTGACCCACGACGTCAGACATCGTGTACATACCGGCTCCTTTACCGTGCATGAATATCGCGGCCTTGACCGCGCCCACGGCAAAGACTTCCTTTGACCGTGCGGAATGGGACAGAGTGATGATCTCGTCCTTGCCGGCAAAAATGACTTCGTGCTCGCCGACTATCGTGCCTCCGCGTATGGAGTGCATACCGATCTCTTTCTTAGGACGCTTTTCACGGCTTGCGTGACGGTCGAATTGCAGAGCGTAACTGTTGTCCAGTTCTTCGTTGACCGCGTTTGCGAGCATGATCGCCGTACCGCTCGGAGCGTCGATCTTTTGATTGTGATGTGCCTCAACTATCTCGATGTCAAATCCGTCGGCAAGCACTGCCGTGGCCTTTTTAACGAGGTCGGCGAGCAGATTTATGCCCAAAGACATATTGAACGAGAAAAATATAGGATTGCTTTTTGCCGCTTCTTTAATCATTGCGGTCTGCTTTTCGTCGAAACCGGTTGTTGCAATGACAGCGGGTATACCCGTGTCGGCGACAAAACCGAGCAGAGAGGCAAGCGCCGACGGATGGGAAAAGTCGATGATGACGTCGGCGTCACACTTAATATCCGAAAATGAGGAAAAAACGGGGTAGTCGGACAGCATTACGGCGTCCTTGTCAACGCCGGCGACTATTTCGCAGTCGTCGCGTCCGTCGGCTATTGCCGTAATGAATCGACCCATTTTTCCGTTGCATCCGCTTAAAATAATGCGGGTCATGTTTTCACATCCTGACGGTGTTTAAATTTTCCGTGTGTAAATATGCCGTGCGGCTTATTTAACCAAACCGGCCTTTTGCATCTGAACGCGAAGTGCGTTATGTCCGCTTTCGCTCATTCGAACCAGCGGCAGACGGCACTCGCCGACGTTAAAGCTCATCATGTTGAGGGCTTCCTTTACCGGAATGGGGTTTACGTCGGAGAAAAGCGCATTTATCAGGCCGAGATTATCAAGCTGCATTTTTCTTGCCGCAGCAAAATCGCCGTCGAGACAGCTTTGGCAGATGTCGTGCGTCAGCTTCGGAGCAACATTTGACAGTACCGAGATGACGCCGAGACCGCCCAGCGACATGATCGGCACGATCTGATCGTCGTTGCCTGAGTAGATCATGAGATCGTCGCCGCATAACGCAGCGGTCTTTGCCACGGCGGAGAGATCGCCGTTTGCCTCCTTGACCGCAACGATGTTGTCGATCTTTGACAGTTCCTTGTAAGTTTCGGGTTTGATCGCGGTGCCGGTGCGCGACGGTACATTGTACAGAATGATCGGCAAATCGGTATTTTCCGCAATCTTGGTAAAGTGGGCGATAAGACCCGCCTGAGATGTTTTGTTATAGTAAGGCGTGACGACCAGCAGACCGTCTGCGCCGGCGTCCTTTGCCATTTCATTGGTCTTGATGGCAAACGCAGTGTCGTTGCTGCCGGTGCCGGCAATGATCGGCACGCGTCCGGCTGCGAATTCGACCGTTTTTCTGACCACCTCGATGTGCTCCTCAAGGCTCTGAGTGGCGGCTTCGCCGGTAGTGCCGCAGGAGACGATGGCGTCGGTGCCGTTTTCTATCTGAAAGTCGACGAGCTCGCGCAGCTTATCAAAGTTGATCGAACCGTCCTCGTTCATCGGAGTGACAAGCGCTACCGCAGCGCCCTTGAATATAATCCTTTTCATCAAATTATATCTCCTTTTTCGTAATATATGGTCAGTCAAGATAGCCCAGTGCGCACAGCAGCTCCGCCATCAGAACACCGCCGCCGGCGGCGCCGCGCAGCGTATTGTGCGACAGGCAAACGAACTTGTAATCATACTGTGAATCCTCGCGCAGACGACCTGTGGAGATGGCCATTCCGCCCTCAAGATCACGGTGAAGTCTGGTCTGTGGCATATCGTTCTCGGTGAAGTAGTGGATAAACTGTTTGGGCGCGCTCGGCAGATTAAGCTCCTGCGCCTTTCCGCTGAAGCTGTTCCAGATGTCGATGATCTCGTCCTTGGTCGGCTTTTTATCAAAGTCGACGAATACCGCCGCCGTGTGACCGTCGGAGACGGGTACGCGCAGACACTGTGCCGTGAAAGCGGGGGATGTTGCGGGAACGATCTTGTCGCCCTCGATCTTGCCCCATATTTTCAGAGGCTCCTGCTCGGATTTTTCCTCCTCGCCGCCGATGTAGGGAATGACGTTGTCAATCATTTCGGGCCATGTGTCAAAGGTCTTTCCTGCGCCGGAAATCGCCTGATAGGTGCAAACGAGCACGCGCTTTACACCGAATTTTTCGTCCAGCGGATAGAGAGCGGGAACATAGCTTTGCAGTGAGCAGTTTGATTTTACGGCAATAAAGCCGCGCTTTGTGCCGAGACGCTTTCTCTGCGCATCGATTATCTTTGCGTGATCGGCGTTTATCTCGGGGATTATCATAGGCACGTCGGGAGTGAAACGGTTGGCGGAGTTGTTGGACATTATCGGGCACTCTGCTTTAGCGTATTTTTCTTCGAGCGCTTTTATCTCGTCTTTTTTCATATCGACGGCGCAAAATGCAAAGTCTACCATTGAGGCAATCTTTTCAACGTCGGCTTCGGCATTGAAAACGGTCATGTTTTTAACCGATTCGGGCAGCGGAGTTTTCATTTTCCATCTGCCGCCGAGAGCCTCCTCGTATGTTTTGCCTGCGGAGCGCGGACTTGCGGCAAGAGCGGTAAGCTCAAACCACGGATGATTTTCGAGCAGCGTTATGAAGCGCTGACCGACCATGCCTGTCGCGCCGATTACGGCGACCTTATACTTTTTCATGATAAAAAATCCTCCTCGGGGCAGCCGTGACCAAAAAATCGTTGAAAACTGCCTGTTTTTCTTATATAATATAAGTTACGCTGATTTAAGGGCGGCGAAATATTGCCGTGTATGTCAGTTTCAGTTGAAGCAAAAGTTGCTTTTGCTCATATTACCTTATAAATATACAGTGGTAATTTTATCATTTATGATCACCGTTGTCAAACTATTTTATGCTTTCTTGTTACTGTTTGACAACTGTCGGTGTTATTGGAGATAGTATTTTATGAAAAAAACAGACTTTTACTACGATCTGCCCGAGGAACTGATAGCCCAGACACCGGTCGAACCGCGAAACTCGTCGCGGCTTCTCGCCGTTGACAGGGCAAGCGGTATGCTTTCTCACCGCCGTTTTTACGACCTCGGCGAGTATCTTCGTCCCGGCGACTGTCTGATACTGAACGATACACGCGTTTTGCCGGCGCGTATTTTCGGAGTAAAGGACGGCACGGGCGCCGTAGTGGAATTTGTGCTGTTGACCCAGCGCGAAAACATGGTGTGGGAGTGCCTTGCAGGACCTGGCAGACGCGCAAAACCGGGCACCTGCTTTACATTCGGCGAAGGACTGTTGCGCGCCGAGGTGCTCGACGTTGTTGACGGCGGCAACCGACTTGTGAAATTTGACTGTGACGGTGTGTTTTTTGATGTGCTTGATCGCGTGGGACAAATGCCGCTGCCGCCGTATATTCATGAAAAGCTGGCTGATAAGGAACGCTATCAGACCGTCTATTCAAAGGAACTCGGTTCAGCCGCGGCGCCGACCGCCGGACTGCACTTTACGCCGGAAATGCTTGATGAGCTGAAAAACGCCGGAGTGAATATCGGCTATGTTACACTTCACGTCGGCTTGGGTACGTTCCGTCCGGTAAAGGAAGATACGGTCGAAAATCATAAAATGCATTCGGAGCATTATTATATGCCGCGCGAAACAGCGCACCTTATTAACGAGACAAAACGCAACGGCGGCAGAGTTATCTGCGTCGGCACGACGAGCTGCCGAACGGTGGAGAGCGTATATTCGTTTTTGTTGCGTGACGGTGACACCGATATATCGTATATCGAGCGTCCGTCGGGAACAAAGGCAATGCTGTTGCCCGATGACCGCGATTACAGCGGCGATACCGATATATTTATTTATCCGGGCTATGAATTTAAGTGCATGGACGGACTGATAACAAACTTTCATTTGCCGGAAAGCACGCTGATAATGCTTGTTTCCGCGTTTCTCGGATATGACAAGACCATGCAGGCGTACAAAACCGCCGTTGCGGAAAAGTACCGCTTTTTTTCGTTTGGCGATGCAATGCTCATCCTGTAACGGATTGAACAAATTGTGAACACGCAAGAAATTACTGAAAATCAAGAAAAATTGACCGAACAGTAATCAAATTCTGCATCCCGTGATGTTTGGCGATGCAATGGCTATTCTTTGAATGAAACAACCGCATTCAGTACAATCGATTATTTACTCGTCGGCTCATGTGTCGCAAGTGAAAAAATGAAACATGATGCAAACCTGCAAAACCCAATAATATAAAATAAATTCGGAGTATATTTTAATGTATAAGCTTATAAAAAAACAGGGCAATGCCCGTCGCGGAGTGTTCGAGACTGTCCACGGAACGGTGCAGACGCCCGCATTTATGAATGTTGCCACCGCCGCCGCGATAAAGGGGGGCATATCGGCGTACGATCTGCGTGACCTCAAGTGTCAGGTCATGCTGTCAAACACATATCATTTGAATCTGCGCCCGTCGAGCGAGGTCGTACGGGATGCGGGTGGATTGCACAAGTTTACTGGCTGGAACGGGCCGATACTGACCGACAGCGGCGGATTTCAGGTTTTTTCTCTGTCCTCCCTGAGAAAAATACAGGAGGAGGGTGTTACTTTTGCGTCTCATATCGACGGCCACCGTATTTTCATGGGACCGGAGGAGAGTATGCGTATACAATCCAACCTTGCATCAACTATTGCAATGGCATTTGATGAATGTGTCGAAAATCCTGCCGAGTACGATTATGCGAAACGGTCGGCGGAGCGAACGGTGCGCTGGTTGGAACGCTGTAAACTGGAGATGCAGCGGTTAAATTCGCTTGACGATACCATCAATAAAAACCAGTTGCTTTTCGGCATAAATCAGGGCAGCACATACGATGATCTGCGAATCGAGAACATGAAGCAGATCGCGGCTATGGATATGGACGGATATGCTATCGGCGGTCTTGCTGTCGGCGAGTCGGCGGATGAAATGTACCGTATCATCGAGGCGGTCGAGCCATTCATGCCGACCGATAAAATACGCTACCTGATGGGCGTCGGCACGCCTGCGAACATACTTGAAGCGGTCGACCGCGGCGTTGATCTTTTTGACTGTGTAATGCCGAGCCGCAATGCACGCCACGGTCATTTGTTTACATCCAACGGAACTATAAACATCAATAATCAAAAATACGAACGCGATTTTACTCCGATTGATCACGAATGTGATTGCCCGACCTGCCGCAATCATACCCGTGCGTATGTTCGTCATCTGCTCAAAGCGGATGAAATGCTCGGTCATCGCCTGTGCGTCATGCATAATCTTTGGTTTTACAATACGCTTATGGAAAAAATACGCGACGCTCTCGATGAAGATCGTTTTCCGCAGTTTAAGGAGGAAATGTTGGCGACTGTTTGCCGCCGTATATAATTATTTTTCAGCGACTAAAATTGAATATCAGCAAAAATAAAGCGTCTCTGCACTAAATATTGTGTAGAGACGCTTTTTTGTACACAATGCGGTAAATTTTTTCAAAAAAATATTTATGTTAACTATTGCAAAGTGCAGTAGTTGTGTTGTATAATGACATCGAAATAACATTGAAGTGGTGTAAAAGGGAGCAAAATGGAGCAAAAACCGCTGAAAGGAGGACATTGCGTTGACCGGTACGTATTTTCATAATGTTGACAAGAAGGACCGTATATTTATCCCGGCTAAGATCCGCGAGGAACTTGGCTCGACTTTCGTAATGTCTATCCCGTTTGACGGTCAGCCGTGTATCTCTATTTATACCACCGAATACTGGAACGAAATGAAACAGCGCATTGACGCTCTGCCGTATCACGAAAAAATGCTGATTATGCGTGTCATCGGCCCGCTGACTGATGACAACACCGAGTGCGATGCTCAGGGTCGCGTTCATATTCCGGCCGAACTTAAGAAGCATGCCGGGCTGAGCGAAAAAGTATGCATCATCGGCACGTCGGAGACGCTTGAGATTTGGAACGAGGAAACATGGAAACAGCGCAAGGCGGCGGAAGAGTCCGAGGGACTGGCGACCATTCTCGGCCGTATCTCACTTTGATCTTTGCGGAGCTGTCACATGGAATTTGTACATAAGTCAGTATTGCTGAACGAGTCTATCGAAGCACTTAATATCAAGCCGGACGGAATATATGTCGACGGTACGGCGGGCGGCGCGGGTCATTCGCGTGAGATTGCAAAACGCCTTACAACAGGCAGGCTTATCGCGCTGGACAAGGATCCCGACGCAGTAAAGACTGCAACCGAGCGACTTGCACCGTATAAATGCGCTACCGTTGTTAACTCCGACTTTTCTCATTTTGACGACGTGCTTCATTCAATGGGCATTGAAAAAGCGGATGGGATTTTGCTCGATCTCGGCGTATCCTCGCATCAGATCGACACACCGGAGCGCGGATTTTCGTTTCACACCGATGCGCCGCTTGATATGCGTATGTCGCAGCAGGGCAGAAGCGCGCGTGATCTTGTAAACGAGGAGAGTACCGAAAATCTTGCCCGTATCATTCGCGATTATTCAGATGAAAAATTCGCCTTTCGCATTGCAAAGGCGATTACGGCAGCTCGCGAAGCGGCGCCGATAGAGACTACGCTGCAGCTTGCCGATATCATTTCTTCGGCGGTGCCGGCGGCAGCTCGACGGGACGGTCATCCCGCCCGCAGAACATTTCAGGCGATACGCATCGCCGTTAACGGCGAGCTGGATTGCCTGTCTGAGTTTTTGTCAAAGGCGATCGACTGTATGAATGTCGGCGGCGTAATAGCGGTCATTACTTTCCACTCGCTTGAGGACAGAATGGTCAAACGCGCCTTTTCGGAGTGGAGCACAGGCTGCACCTGCCCGCGGGATTTTCCCGTGTGCGTGTGCGGCAAAACGGCGAAAGCGGCGTTTGTATCGCGAAAGGCGATCATGGCCGACGACGCACAACTCGACGATAATATTCGTGCCCGCAGCGCACGGCTGCGCGCGGTTTACAAGTTGTAACCGAATTTTAAAATAACACAAAAATTATGAGGGGGATTTGCAAGGTGGATCACAGAACGACAGGCTACGGCAGAAAGTATGTGGTCGAGAGTACCGCGTACGATTTCGATCTGTTCGAGACAAAAACACGGCGCGAACAGGCAAATGTCGTAGATTTTAATAAAGCAAAGAAGAACACATCGGCCGCAAAGAAAGCGGCAAAACGCTCAAAGGCGCAGAAGGTAAATATACGCACGGTTTCCGCCGTGATGGTCAGTTTACTGTTTCTCGGTATGTTCGGAATAAACATTTATCTGCGCGGCGAGATCAACGAGGTCACAAACGAGATTTCAAAGGTGGAAAAACAGCTTGACCGAAAGGAAAGCGAGTATACCGCTCTGGAGGTAGAGTTCGACAACCGCGTTTCGTATAAAAATCTGGAGTCGGCGGCTGCCGAAATGGGAATGCAGAAGGTGCAGAAATATCAGGTCAACTATATATCGACCTATGACCAAAACCGATCAGAGGAGATTGACGGCGGAGAATTTGTTACCGCCGACAATAATTGACATGAATATCATAACGTGTTGCAATAATATAATTGCAGTGGACTTATCGGTCGACTGAGCGAATAAGATTTTCGTGAGGGCTGCCCCAAAAGGGGAAAACAGCCGTCGCGAAAATTTTGCGTTTTAGTGAGACTTAAATTTACTGAGTTTTCGGAAAGGAACAGTTGCTATGGGATACGCATCAACACGCTCAATGCGCCAGCGAGCGGTGGCTATATTGCTGGTGATAACAGTGGGATTTTTCGGCGCGTCAGGCGTAAATCTGGTCAAATATATGCTGATAAATTCGTCGTTTTATCAGCAAAAAGCAACTAAGCAGCAGCTTCACGATACCGAAATATCGGCTAAACGAGGCGATATTTACGACCGCAATATGGAGGTGCTCGCCACCAGCGCCACTGCTTATACGGTTTACATAACTCCGCAGGATATAAAGGACGACGCGACGCGCGAAAAAATATCAAAGGGACTTTCCGAACTTCTCGATGTTGATTATGATAAAATCCTGAAAGCGACAAAAAAGAAGACCTACTATGAAAAAATCAAGACAAAGGTTGACCAATCACTGGCTAACGAGGTCAGAAAATATATAAGCGATAACAGCTACGGGGCTATAATCGGTCTGGATGAAAGCTCCAAGCGCTATTATCCGAATGACAATCTCGCCTCGACCGTTATCGGCTTTGTCGGCTCGGATAATCAGGGCTTGAGCGGACTGGAGTCATACTATGACGACACGCTTAAAGGGGTCGCGGGCCGTGTTATTGCGGCGAAGAATGCAAACGGAGCCGATATGCCCTTTAGCTATGAAAAGGTGATCGACGCCCAGTCGGGAAGCTCGCTTGTATTGACTATCGACAGTTACATTCAGTACGTTGCCGAAAAATATCTTGAGGAAGCGGTAACGCAGTATTCCTGCAATGAGCGCGGCTGTGTCATAGTTATGGATCCCAAAACCGGCGAAATATATGCCATGGCAACCAAGCCGGATTACAATCCGAACACTCCGTTTACGATTTACGACACGGCGACTGCGGAAGCGATCAGTGCTATCGAGGACGAGAGCAAGCGTGCGGCGGCGCTGTCGGCCGCACAGCAGCGCCAGTGGCGAAACAAAGCCATTTCCGATACCTATGAGCCCGGTTCGGTATTTAAGATAATAACCGGCTCCGCGGCTTTTGAGGAAGGTAAGGTGAATGTTAACAGCACCTTTAACTGCGGCGGAAATATAACCATAGCTGGTACGAAATACAACTGTCACAAACACGCGGGACACGGTCATCAGAGCCTTGCCGATGCGTTTAAAAACTCCTGCAACCCAGCATTTATTCAAATCGGCCAGTTACTTGGCACAGACCTGTTTTTCAGTTATTTCGAGGCGTTCGGATTGACAGAAAAGACCGGCATCGACCTGCCGGGCGAAACGTCGACCGTAGCCGGTGTCAGCTATCATGATATCAGCACGATGTCAATAGTCGACCTTGCTTCCGAGTCGTTCGGTCAGGGCTTTAACGTTACGCCGATACAGCTTGCAACAGCGGTATGTACTGCCGTCAACGGGGGATATCTCGTTGAGCCGCACGTCGTAAAGCAGGTGCTTGACTCCGACGGCAATATTGCCAAAAACATCAACACCAATGTCAAGCGTCAGGTTATTTCCGCAGATACCAGCAAGGCTATACGCTCATTTTTGGAGGGCGTAGTAAGCGAAGGCTCGGGCAAAAACGCGTATGTGGCCGGATACCGCGTAGGCGGAAAGACCGGTACGTCGCAAAAGCTGGCACAGAGTAACGCATCGGGTACTAAAAAGCTCATTGCTTCATTTTGCGGCATTGCTCCCTGCGACGACCCCGATTTGGTCGTGCTGGTAATGCTCGATGAGCCGAACGCGCCGGTCATATACGGCGGTACACTTGCCGCTCCTGTCGCAGGTAAAATACTTGCCGATGCACTGCCTTACCTCGGCGTTGAGGCAATATATACCGAGGAGGAGCAAAAGCAGATCGCGCTTACAGTTCCGTCCGTTATAGGAAAATCGGTCACCGAGGCGACGTCAAAGCTTGAGTCAAGCGGTCTGACTGTTAAAACGGTCGGCAACGGCGACAAGGTCATACGTCAGCTTCCGGCGGCAGGACAGTCGATATCACGCAACGGAACGGTCGTCATCTACACCGACGGCGCGGAGGATACAAAGGTAAAGGTACCCAATTTCACCGGATGTACGATATCGGCGGCAAATCAGCTTGCAAATCAGTATCATCTGAATATCTCACTGTCGGGCGTTACGGGTGAAAACAGCGGCTCGACAGCATACAGTCAATCGGTAAAAGCAGGCGACGAGGTGGACATGGGAACGGTGATAACGGTCAGCTTCCGTGTCGCAAGTACCGACTGATTTATCAGCAGAAAGGACAGAAAAGTATGAAGTTAACCGATTTTTTAGATAATGTACCGGCGGCACTTAAGGACATTGAGATTACCGGTATAACCAACGATTCGCGCAAGGTGACCGAGGGTTGTGCATTTGTATGCATTGTCGGCACTGCGTCTGACGGTCATGATTATGCCGCCGCTGCCGCCGAAAAAGGAGCCGCGGTAATAATTGCTCAGCGCGATACGGGACTTTCCGATCAGATCGTAGTGGCGGATACTCACAAGGCATATGCTAAGGGCTGCGCCGCCTTTTTCGGCAATCCCGCGGAAAGCCTGAAGCTTATCGGAATTACCGGCACAAACGGCAAGACAACTGTAACTTATCTGATAAAATCGGTGCTCGAACAGCTCGGATGCAAGGTCGGACTGATCGGAACCATAAAAAACATGATATGCGACGAGGAGCTTGAGGCAAAAAACACGACACCCGACGCATACGAGCTGCACGGTCTGTTCAGAAGAATGGTCGACGCCGGCTGTGAATACTGTGTTATGGAGGTATCGTCTCACGCGCTTGACCAGGACAGAGTTAACGGACTTCATTTCGCCGTTGCCGGATATACTAATATTTCTCAGGATCATCTTGATTATCATAAGACAATGGAAAACTACGTCGATGCAAAGAAAAAGTTGTTTTCAATGTGTGATGTCGGCGTTTTCAATGCCGACGACGGCTGGTATGAGCGTATGTGCTCCGACGTGCCGTGCAGGAAAATAACCTATTCGGCGGAAAACGGCACTTCCGATTACATAGCCAAGGGCGCGATATTCCGAGCCGACGGCGTAAACTTTGAGTTGATCGGAGACAGTGTAATAAACAGAATAAAACTGAAAACGCCGGGTCGTTTTTCAGTCTACAACGGACTTTGCGCCGCGTCAATGGTGCTTGCGCTCGGCTTTGACTTTTCAAAAGTTTCGGCGGCGCTGTGCAACTCAACGGCGGTAAAGGGCAGAGCGGAGGTCGTTCCGACCGGCCGTGATTTCACCGTCATAATCGATTACGCGCACACTCCCGACGGCATTGAAAACATACTTGCCACTATGGAGCAGATCAAGACCGGCAGACTGGTTGCTTTGTTTGGCTGCGGCGGCGACCGCGACCGCACCAAACGTCCGAAAATGGCGGCTGCGGCGGCTGAGTACGCCGACTTTCTCATCGTAACCAGTGATAATCCGCGCACCGAGGATCCGCAAAGTATCATAAACGACGCTCTTGAGGGACTGAAAGATACCGATACGCCATACGTTGTTGTTGTTAATCGCGCAGAGGCTATTCGTTACGCCATTGAAAACGCAAAGCCGAATGACATCATCGTTCTTATGGGCAAGGGACACGAGACTTATCAGATACTTGCCGATAAAACGATACATTTTGACGAGCGCGAGGTAGTAAAAGAGGTTCTCGACAGTCTTGACAGATAACAGGATAAATAAATCTGAGGTGAAAAAATAATGTTTGGTGTTTTGACCGCTGTTGCGGCAATAATATCCTTTGCGGTAACTTTCTTTTCGGGATATATCATTATCCCGCTGATGCATAAGCTTAAGTATGGCCAGACCATACTGGAGATCGGGCCGAAATGGCACAAGAATAAGCAGGGCACACCTACCATGGGCGGCATAATGTTCATCGCCGGTATTGCGGTGTCGCTGTTTGTGTCATTGCCGCTCGTAAATGTTCTGGGCAGTGACAGTCTGCGTTCTCAGTTTGCAGACCGATATACGCTGACCGCGTTTATCTCCGGCTTGGGACTGGCGCTGTCAATGTCGCTTATCGGTTTTATCGACGACTATATCAAGGTGGTCAAAAAGCGCAATCTCGGCCTGACCGCAAAGCAAAAAACATTCATGCAGCTTCTTGTATGCGCCGCATATCTTACCTCAATGTATCTCGGCGGTATGACATTTACCAAGATACCGTTTATCGGCGTCGTTGATATAACACAAGGCGTCGGATTGCTGTTTTGGCCGATCGCACTTGTATTTATTTACGGGTTTACAAATGCCGTGAATCTGACCGACGGTATCGACGGACTTGCATCATCGGTAACCATCGTTGCCGCCGTATTTTTCGCGCTTATAGCTTCGCTTGCAACGGTTAACAGAACACTTTGCGAGTTTTTGTCGGTTGTATTTGCGGCGGCACTGCTCGGTTTTCTTATCTGGAATAAAAACCCCGCAAAGGTATTTATGGGTGACACCGGCTCAATGTTCCTCGGCGGAATGGTCGTTGCGCTCGTTTTTATGCTCGAGTACCCGATAATACTTATTTTCGCCGGCATAGTTTATTTGTGCGAGGCAATGAGCGTAGTTATTCAGGTTGCTTATTACAAAAAAACGCATAAACGCTTATTCAAAATGAGCCCCATACATCATCATTTCGAGCTTAGTGGCTGGGGCGAAAAGAAAATTGATTTGGTATTTTCATTGGTCGGAGCCATCGGCGGACTGATCGCAATGGCACTGGTTGTTTTCGGATAAAAGCACTCGCATAATAATCACTAAGGTTTTGAGAATGGAAAGCAGGTGAAGCAATGGCTGATAATTATGATTTCGGTACCTACGCCGGTTACGCCGACGGTAATGTGCCGACGGAGCCGTCAAGACCCGTTCGCGGCAATAACACGGGTATGCGCCGCCGTCCGCAGAGAGATGCGGCAGACAGCGAACACCGTGCTCCTTCAAAAGAGAATATTAGCTTTTGGCAAAAGGGTAGGATAGATATAACCTTTTTGGCGTTGGTAGTCGTGCTTATGGCTATCGGTTTGCTGTGCCTGTTTTCGTCAAGCTATGCTTATGCGCTTCAAAACTACGGTGATTCCTATCATTTTATTAAAAAGCAGGTATTGTTCGCAGGCATCGGATTTGTCGGTATGTTTTTTGCGTCGCGCGTAAA
>OIXH01003384.1_pt1 | contig 14211 bp, 12 predicted proteins | sample 1587741 | NCBI WGS metagenome assembly OIXH01 (sample SAMEA3888916, study PRJEB22519) | human gut metagenome | biome: human gut; feature: human-associated habitat; material: faeces | place: Denmark | collected 2011 | reverse complement strand
TGTATAAACCGAGCAAGCCTACGGCTATTGCCTTTGCCATTGCTCTTGAGCTGTCTCTGGATGAAACGAAGGATATGCTTATGAAGGCAGGGTTTGCGCTGTCTCATTCCAATAAGTTTGACATCATCATTGAGTATTTCATCGAGAATGAAAACTACAATGTCTTTGAAATAAACGAGGCTCTGTTCGCCTTCGATCAGAGTTTGCTCGGTGCGTGATTGATTTAGGAGATATTTTATATGGCAACATCTTATTCGCAGTTTCAAAAAAAGCACATTGATCTCACACCTGTTGGTTTGGAGAAATCAACCGATCCCGGCACCTATTTTTGTACGCCGAAAGGCGCATCTATCATCGGCTGTGCGGGAGTAGACGGCATCCACTACTGCTTCATTCGTGGCTTCGGGGAAATGGTTTTTGCGGTCAGCCCCATGAATACAGCCCCTGATTTTGTCCATCCGCTGGCGAAAAACTTTAAGGACTTCCTGCGGTTGCTACTGGCGTGTGGAGATGCCGCTGCTTTGGAACAGGCATGGATGTGGGATAAAACGCAGTTTGAATCCTTCTTGAAAGAGAATCCTGCAACCGAAGATCAGAAGGAAACCTTGGCTGAGATTGCTGAAAAGATGAAACTGACAGCGATGGAGCATCCGTGGGAGTATATCAAGTCACTGCAATCGTCCTTTGATTACAGCAAAATTAAGTACACGGAAGAATACTACGACATGGATATGAACCCGGCAGCGGAACCCACTGTCCCGGAATGGAAGGTCTATTTTGAAGGCAACTTCTGGGTGCATCAAGGAAAGGATCACGCCGGAAAGGAAATCCCCATTGGAAAGCAGTTTGAGTGGGCGGGACATCATTGGTTGATCCCCGCAGCTTACTCATGCAGCAAGGGCTTGGTGATTGATTTCTGTATGCGGGTTGAGGCCGATGAAATCCGTGCTTTCATGAAAAAATGGAATCTTACGCAGGAAAATGACGCGCTGGAAAACTTTACGCGGGAGCAGCAGATGGAACTGGAGCTGGACAATCCTCTGTGTCTTTATTTCAATCCACGGCTTGATCTGAACGACCATGAACTGCGAGCTTCTCACGGCTGCGCCGTAACGTACAATCCCTGCCTGCCAGATGGGATGGGCATTGAGTTGGAAGCGAAATGGGCTGTGGAGCATTATGGCCTGGACACCTCGTATGGATGGGTCGTTTGCAGAGATGCCTTTCCGTGGGTGAGCAAGCGCCGACCGGAAATCAGGACGCTTTCCCTGACCATGGAACAACAACTGGTTTCCATCCCCGGCCCTCATTTCACGGTGAAAGCTCCCGGCGATTCATTCAGTTTCGTCCATCCTGTGAGCCAGACAGCATACACGCTCACCGTACAGGAATTGGAGCAACAGACTTTGCCGAAGAACAGCTTTGGCTCTGGCCGATGGTTTTATCCAACACATTTTACCGCCATGAGTTACACGCTTTCGCCGGAAGCGTCAGAGCGAATTTCAGTCAGCGATTGTGATGATGGCGACAAACCGCTTGAAATCATGCCCGACCATGATTCGTTTGCACCCTCTGCAAGCAGCAATGCCGCCTGTATTGGGATCATCGGCGGATCAGACGGACCAACAGCGGTTGTGATTGGACCACAAGGTAAACCCTGTGCTGCGTGTTCTGCGCTGCATTTTGAGCCTGTGCAGCATGACATTGAGTGGCGAATTACTTTTCACGAGAAGACATTCGACGATTATACCGTGGCATTAATATAAGGACGCATGAGGAGGCATTGAAGATGAAGGAGAATACTTATATCGCAATCGACCTGAAATCCTTCTATGCCTCGGTGGAATGCCGGGAACGCGGACTTGATCCGATGGACACAAACCTCGTCGTTGCGGATGAGAGCCGTACCGACAAAACAATCTGCCTTGCCGTCACTCCCTCCTTAAAGAGCTATGGCATCTCAGGCCGTGGCCGTCTGTTTGAGGTCAAGCAGCGAGTAAGGGAAGCCAATGCCGGACGGCAGCATGACGCGCCGGGGCGTCGGCTGGAAGGGTCCTCCCACTTTCATTCCGAGCTGCTGGATAATCCGAACCTTGCGATTGATTTCATTATCGCCCCGCCGCGCATGGCTTACTACATGAAGTACAGCACCCGGATTTATAATGTCTATCTGAAATATGTCGCACCGGAGGACATTGTGGTCTACTCCATTGATGAGGTATTCATGGATGTCACCGACTACCTGAACACCTACAATCTCTCTCCCCATGACCTCGCCATGAAGATTATTCTGGATGTCCTTGAGACAACCGGAATCACAGCAACGGCCGGGATCGGGACGAACCTCTTCCTCTGCAAAGTAGCGATGGACATTGTGGCGAAGCACATCCCCGCCGATAAAAACGGAGTCCGCATTGCCGAGTTGGATGAAATGAAGTTCCGGCAGGAGCTTTGGTCACATCAGCCGCTCACCGACTTCTGGCGGGTGGGGCGCGGCTATGCTAAGAAGCTGGAACAGAACGGAATGTTCACGATGGGCGATGTGGCACGATGCTCGGTTCAAAATGAAGACCTTCTGTACCAGCTCTTTGGAAAGAATGCGGAGCTGCTGATTGACCATGCGTGGGGCTGGGAGCCTTGTACGGTTGAAGCAGTTAAGGCATACAGGCCGAGTACAAACAGCCTCGGCTCAGGTCAAGTGCTGCATCAGCCATATACTGCTGAGAAAGCCAAGCTCGTGCTTCGGGAAATGGCTGATTCGCTTATGATGGACTTGGTGGAAAAAGGCTTGGTCACAGACCAGCTCGCAGTCACCATCGGCTACGACATCGAAAACCTTACCGATCCCGAGCGCCGAAAGAAATATCGCGGCGATGTTGTGAAGGATCACTACGGGCGGCAGATACCGAAGCATTCCCACGGCACACAAAACCTTGGGAGGCACACTTCCTCAACAAAGCTCATTCTGGATGCCACATCGGAGCTGTTTGACCGGATCGCAAATCAGGACCTTCTGATCCGCAGACTGAACATTGTTGCGAACCATGTCATCGACGAAGACTCAGCCCCGAAGCCAGATGCCGGATTCGAGCAGCTTGATCTTTTCACCGACTACGCAGCTCGTGAAGCCGAACAGAAAAAGGAAGAAGCCGATCTTGAGCGCGAACGCAAAATGCAGCGGGCGGTTTTGACCATCCGAAGGAAGTACGGGAAAAATGCAATTTTGAAAGGAATGAACCTTGAAGAAGGCGCAACTGCAAAGGATCGTAATGAGCAAATCGGAGGACATAAGGCATAACTGAAAAAGGTCACGCGAAAAATGCAAGTGCTGTTATGGTCAGAAATGAACCGATAACAAAATAGGAGGCTCATCAAATGGAGAACAATGATTCATTAGTATTGAACGAACTGGCCGAGTCCGGCAGTGCTTTAAGACCGAGCGTACAAGTAGAACACGCTCTTGCAGAAATCAAAGACACATACCAAACCTCTCCCCTCGTAAAGATTCCATTCACGGAAATTGCAGCACTCGGAGGCTCGTTTGCTGGTGTTGTAGAGACAATGGCAACTCCGGCAGCGGAGGGAATTTATCGCTGCGTTTTTCCTAAAGGTGTAACCGGAACGCTGGCTATGGCGAAGGATGGCTCAGGTGCTTTGGGTACTATCTTGAATGACGGCATTGTCGGTCAGGCAAGATGGATTCCCGTTGATAAGGCAATAGGTCCTGCTTGCCTAAAAGCCACTTTGGTTGCGGTGGCTGTCCTTGCTGTTGTCAAGCAAGTCCAGGATATAAAAGACGGTCAGAAGGAAATCATCAGCATACTTGAGCGCGACAAGAAATCACAGCTCCTTGCAGACTATGATTTGCTGGCATCTTACATGGATGACTACAAGTTCTATTGGGAGAACGAGCCGAGCCTTGTGGTCAATCTGAATCAGGTGAAGAACATAAAGCGTAATGCTATGAAAGACCTTCGTTCTTATATTGAGCAGATCGAGGGAATGCTGTCTGCGAAGAAAAACCCCTTGAAGATGCAGACTGCATCCTATAAAATTGGGCAGCTTCTTGATCGCTTCGTTCACTATAAGCTGGCGCTTCATGTCTTCGCTCTGTCTGAGTATATGGAAGTAATGCTGTCAAAGAACTTTCAAGCTGAGTACCTGAATAAGATCGAAGATGAAATCAGGGAACACGCAATGAAATTCCGCAATCTTTACACTGCTTGCTTCGATAAGATTGAACTCCTCAAGAAGGAGGCAGTAACTACTCAGGCTGCAAACAAGTTGGCTGATGTGTCTCGCTCGGTAGGCAGCTTCATCGGAAAAATTCCTCTGGTAAAGGAAGGCCCTGTTGATGAGTTCCTGATTGGTGTTGGTGATTCCATCAGCGATGCAGAAAAGAAAAAGTTGGAGAAAACTCTGGCGTTCTTTATCCAGTATAAAGACAGTGGGCTTACCCCGATTGCTGAACACATCGCAACTATCAACCATCTGTCGAACAAACCCGTAGTGATGCTCTACGACAAGAAAGTTCTTTGCTTTCACGAACTTAATGAAGCCGTGTAACAATAACGCAAAGGAGGGATGGGCTGCATGGAAAAATACGAAGACATTATCAATCTGCCACACCATGTCTCTGCGACCAGACCGCAGATGTCCATGATGGATCGCGCAGCTCAATTCTCTCCCTTCGCAGCTCTCACCGGATATGATGCAGCGATCAAAGAAACCGGGCGTCTGACGGACGAAAAGATTGAAATGGACGAAGAGGCTCTGAACATCCTGAACATGAAGTTTCAGATCCTCGTTGACAGTCTGGATGATGAGCCGGAAGTCACCTTTACCTATTTCAAACCGGACGAGCGAAAAGCTGGTGGTGCTTATCTTGAAGTGACCGGAACGGTGAAAAAGGTGGATGACTTTGAGAGACTGATCGTGATGCAGAACGGGATAAAGATGCCGATGGATGACATCCTGAACATTGAAGGCGAGATATTTGCATCACTGCAATAAGGGAGAAGACCATGACGATAACGGTGATAATTAACAGCACAGACGAACTTGAAAAATACAAGACAACTATACTTTCAAATCTCGCAAAGAGCGTGTGGAATATAAGAGCAATTATTGAAAGCGATAATGCTCAAGAGGTTTTCAGGCAATTCAAGTTTGAAAAGATTGCCACAGAGCCTTTATCCGGTAAGCCAGAAAACTTGGTCGAGGTTATCAATCAAAGTCAGACTTATCTTGTGACACTTGCAGCCACAGAGTATTTGCTGCGCCTCTATCCTGCAAAAGCATTTACTCTAAATTGGGGCAATGTAAGCGGCTATGATATTGAGTCTACTGATGGAACTATAGTTGCAGAATGCTTTGCTGCCACCAGCTACCGAAGCAACGGTAAATTGACAGCAGACCTGAAAAGACTGTGCGCCAATCAAACGGCTTTGCAGAAATATGAGTTTTTCTACGCCAGTGATTTTTCGGATGCAAGCAAGAAATACTACGAAAGCAAATATGCCGGGGTGCGCATTGTAAAACTTGAGTCCATTTGAATTGTCGCTTGCCATGCGACCAAACCGAATATGATTTTTCTTATAATATGACTGTAAGGTAAACAACCGAACAGTCATATTTCTTTTATATACGGAGGTACTGAACATGAGAAAGAACTTGACGGAGATCGTATTCATCCTTGACCGCAGCGGCTCGATGAGCGGGCTTGAGGCAGACACCATCGGAGGCTTTAATTCCATGATTGAGAAGCAGAAAAAGGCAGATGGTGAAGCCATTATCTCTACTGTCCTCTTTGACAACACCAGCGAGGTGATTCATGACCGCGTGAATGTCAGAGACGTCAAGCCATTGACCGATAAGGACTACACAGTACGCGGCTGCACCGCCCTTCTGGATGCTATCGGCGGGGCGATCCATCACATCGGCAATGTCCATAAGTACGCAAGAGCCGAGGATGTGCCAGAGCATACCATGTTTGTTATCACGACGGACGGCATGGAGAATGCAAGCCGCCGTTATGACAGCGATAGGGTTAAAAAGATGATTGAGCGCCAAAAGGAAAAATACGGTTGGGAGTTCCTGTTCCTAGGCGCCAACATCGACGCTGTTGAGACAGCAAGGCATTTCGGTATCAGCGAGGATCGCGCTGTGAACTATCACTCCGACAGCGAAGGTACACAGCTCAATTACGAGGTAGTCAGCGAAGCGATTTGCGCTGTTCGTTGCAGCACACCTCTCGGTGCCGATTGGAAAAAGCGCATTGACGAGGACTACAATGCAAGAAAGGATGGGCGCAGAAAATGATGAGGACAATTACTGTTCGAGGAGTTGGAAATGTATCAGAAAAACCCGACTACATTACCATTTCAATGACCATAGAGTCTATCCGAAAAGACTATGATGGAGCAATGGAAGATGCCTCTGAGCGCATATCGAAATTGCAAGATGTAGCCGTTAGTTCAGGGTACACCAAAGAAGATTTGAAGACCACCAGCTTCAATGTAGATACCCGATATGAAAGCGTCAAGGATCGGCAAGGAAACTACAAACGCGAGTTTGACGGATATGCCTGTGTATATCGTCTCAAGCTGTCATTCGACTTTGACAGCAAACAGCTTGCAAAAGTGATTTCAGCAATCGCCAACAGTGGAGCAAATCCCGAACTGAGCATCGCTTTCACGGTGAAGAATCCTGCAAAGGTAAGCGAGGAACTTCTGAAAAGTGCCGCGCTGAATGCACGAGCAAAGGCTGAGATTCTATGCGGAGCGTCAGGAAGCGTGATGGGACAGCTCATCTCCATCGACTACAACTGGGGCGAACTGAACATTGTTTCACGGACGAGCTACGAAATGGAAGACTGCCTCATGCCTCTTGCGGCAATGGAGAAATGCTGTTCACCTGAGATTGAGCCTGATGACATTGATGTATCAGACACAGTTGCCTTCACATGGGAGATAAAGTAACTGCCATATCGACGAAGAAAGACGCTTTCGAGCGCCTTTTTTCGTTTGATACCCCCCCAACTGCCATAAAAATGTCCGTTGTAAAGTGAAGGGGTATTTTACGAGGGGTCTCTACGAGGGAATACGATTTTAGAGAATAGCAAGCACAGCCGGTGTATATACACACGGCGATTTCCGATTAAGGAAACCCTCCCCTTAATCGCAGAAATGCTTGTTGGGAAGTCTCCCAAACCCTCTTCCTTTACGAAAGGACGGAACGCCTATGGCAAACAGAACGCGACCAAATCAGATACTCTTCTTCGTCTCCGACGATGAGAAAAGAATCATCAAGGCAAAGATGGCGCAGCTCGGAACAAAGAACATGGGAGCATATCTCCGGAAGATGGCGATTGACGGCTATATCATCAAGGTGGATTACACGCAGCAGAAGAAACTCGCCGCCGCTGTCAGCCGTGTTGCCTCGAATATCAATCAGATTTGCCGCCGCATAAACTCCACTGGACACTTCTATGCGGACGATATTGCAGAGCTGAAAGAAAGGCAGGGTGAGATATGGCAGTTACTAAAATCAAGCCAATCCGAGGAACTGTAAACAAGGCTCTTGCCTATATTCTCGACCCGCAGAAGACCGACGATGCCTTCTATGTTTCCTCCTATGGGTGCGCTGCAAGCGACGCGGCAGCAAAAGAATTTGAATGGACAAGAAACCTTGCAGTGCAGCAAGGAATGCAGATGCCGAAGGTACTTGCCCGTCATCTGATTCAGTCCTTTGACATCGGTGAAGTGACACCGGAAGAAGCGCACGAAGTTGGGAAACAGCTTGCGGACGAATGGCTCAAGGGCAAGTACGAGTATGTGATTGCAACCCACATTGACAAGGGGCATTGCCATAATCACATCATCTTCAATGCTGTGAATTATGTGGACTTCCATGCCTACCGGAGCAACAAGAGAACCTATCGGGAGCTGCGTCAACTCAGCGATGAAATATGCAAAGAACATGGGCTATCTGTGATCCCTCCGTCGCAGAACAAGGGCATGGACTACAAGGAATACACCGAAGCCAAACGCGGCACGAGCTGGAAGCAAAAGCTCAAGCAGACCATCGACCGGTTTGTCATCACTGCGAAGGACTACGATGACTTTCTGCGGCTCATGCAGGAAGCCGGTTATGAAATTAAGACCGGCAAATACATCTCCTTCCGCGCTGAAGGTCAGGAGCGGTTTACCCGTTCTAAGACCATCGGAGAGAACTACACCGAGGAACGCATCAAGGAGCGGATTGCCGGACGGACGCCCCGAAGAAGTCAGAGACAGACCACGCCGAAGGGCATCTCTCTCATCGGAGATATTCAGGAGCGGATCAGGCTCATCGACAGCAAGGGCTATGAGCATAAAGCCAAGCTCACGATCCTCAAGGAAGCGGCGCGGACACTCAACTATCTTACGGAAAACAACTTGCTCCAATACGCCGATCTTGAGAAGAAGGTTGAGGACGTTCACAGCTCCTATGACCGCACCGGCAAGGAGCTGAAAGACGTTGAGGCACGTCTGCGGGAAGTCCAGCCGCTTATCAAAAACATCTCCAACTACCAGCACCTAAAGCCCGTATACGACGCCTTCCAGAAGGCGAAAGACAAGCCGAGTTTCAAGGCAAAGCACGAAGCAGAGCTTGTGATCTTTGAGGCGGCGCGGAGTACACTGCTTGCCATGCAAGGCGATGAAAAACTGCCGAGCTTGAAGACGCTGCAAGCGGAACAGCAGAGACTTCTTGAAGAGCAGCAGCGGCTTTATGACGAACGTGCGAGGCTCAAAAAGGAAGCTCGGATGATCGACACTTTGAAGGCAAACGTGGACGATTTCCTCAAGCCAAGCGCAGAGCGCGACCAAGAGTATCAACGCAATTCTCAGCGCGAATAAAGAGAAAAGGAAAGGCAGTTTTCATGAGTAACTGCCTTTCCCTTTTTGAAAATCAAAACCATCAAGAACTTGCATCTTTTTTGTGAACTTGTGCATGAGATAATTGCATTCAAAGAGGTTTTCGTGTATAATAGAATGGAAGTCATGATTAGCGGATGAGTAAAGGGGTGCGTATCATGGGAATCAGCTACAAAAAACTTTGGATGCTCCTGATAGAACGAGACATAAAGAAGTCCACCTTCCGGCAAGAGCTTAACCTTGCATCCGGAACATGGACGAAACTGAATAAGGGGGAAGAAGTGTCCCTCTCTATTTTGCTGCGCATCTGCGGCTATTTGAATTGTGACATTGGAGATATTTGTGAGGCTGTGCGGACGGGCAACTGATAGGTCCTTTTTCCGTGCGGCTTTTTTATATACCTGTGGAGAAGGATTAAAGGTTTGTGCGTAGCAGGACTGTTACAGAAGAAGGAGGATAACAGATGGATATTGGCGTAACGATAAGCAAAGTCAGAAAAGAATACAAGGAATACTTACGGGAAACTCACCCTGACTGGGCTGATACGACTATCAGCACCCATGTTTCCGATGCGTTCTATCTGTATCAAAACACTATTGCACTATCCTTCTGGAAGTGTTTTGAAAGTGATGCCGCTATGGAGAAGGCAAAGGGCGAAATCCTCGACTACCTAAAACAAGAAGTGATGTCTGATCGAGCAGACGAACGCACTGCACAGTATTATAGAGATTTGAAACGTCTGAAAGAATTTATTGATTCTAAGGGTGGCGTCAAGACGTATATCGGCTATGAATATGACTGCGAAGTCATTGTCTACAAATATGCCAAGATGGTTTATGATGGCACGATGGAGATGGACGCTGCTGTAAAAGCCATGTGTCAGGATGTTCCGTGCTTTGGAGAAACCTCGCACAAGCTGACGATTATGCTCTTTGCGTCCATGATGAAGGGCGTAAAATACACTCGCAGGTCCAACACTGAAACTACAGTTTACTTCATCGTCCACATCGGAAAAGACTACGGACAGGAGCAGATGGTCAATGCTCTAAAAGCCACTCAGGAAAACATTAAATATTACTACGAACAAACCGGCAACAAGTCTAACAGTATTCGTAGAGGATGCAAAAAGATCGTCGAAGAGAACAACATTGATATATCCTTCGACGATGAAATCTTTGATGGAATTATTCCGAAGGAGAACACAGATACAGCTCTTTCATCCGACGCTACTGCAACACACTATTGGCTGTACGCAGCGGGTGATGGTTCCGCAAATTGGGAGAATGATTATGCCGAAGGGATTATGGCTATCGGCTGGTCTGACCTTGGTGATCTAATGGAATATAGCTCCAAAGAAGAAATGCGGGCAAAGATGAAAGAGGTCTACGGGGATACTGGCTCATATAAGAATCAGGTTCTTGCTACATGGCAATTTGCAAACGAGCTGAAACCCGGTGATGTTGTCTTTGTTAAAAAAGGCAGAAGGCAGATCCTCGGTCGCGGGTTGGTCGAAGGCGAATACGTTTTTGACCCTGAACGCGGTCAATATGCCAATACCCGAAAGGTTCGCTGGACAGATAAGGGCGAGTGGGAATTATCAGATCAGGGTGCAATCAAAACGTTGACGGATATTACGTCCTACACAGATTACGTCAAGAAGCTGCAAAACATGATTGACGGAGATAAGCACGAAGATACCTTCGACGATGCCGCTGATGAGGAAATCACTTTCGAGCCATACACCGCTGATGATTTTCTGACTGATGTGTATATGGACGAAGATCGGTATAAGGTTCTCAAGTCGCTGCTTCTAACCAAAAAGAATGTAATTCTGCAAGGCGCACCGGGCGTGGGAAAAACCTTCGCAGCAAAAAGACTGGCATTTTCTATCATGGGAGAAAAGGACACCAACCGTGTGAAAATGGTTCAGTTTCATCAGAGTTATAGCTATGAAGATTTCATCATGGGTTTCCGCCCGACGGAGACAGGATTTGAACTGCGAAAGGGCGTATTCTACGAGTTTTGCAGGCAAGCTGCTGAGGATGATCGTCCATACTTTTTCATTATCGACGAGATCAACAGAGGCAATCTCAGCAAGATTTTTGGCGAACTCTTCATGTTGATTGAGAGTGATAAACGCGGTGTCGAATTGCAGCTTCTATATGCAGATGAGCAGTTCTCCATTCCAAGTAACGTCTATATCATTGGCATGATGAACACTGCTGACCGTAGCCTCGCCATGCTGGACTACGCACTTAGACGTCGTTTTGCTTTCTTTGAGCTTGCTCCGGCATTTTCGTCTGCTGGATTCAGAGCATACAGAACGAAAGTCAATAACCCGAAGTTTGACCGGCTCATTGCAACAGTTGAGCAGCTTAACGACGTAATTGCAAACGATGACTCGCTCGGTGAGGGGTTCTGTATCGGACATAGCTATTTCTGTACAAACGCAACCATCAACGATGAATGGATGCGGTCTGTTGTCGAATATGAACTGATACCTCTTTTGAAAGAATACTGGTTTGACGAGGCAGTTAAAGTGAAGGATTGGAGCCGCACATTACGCGAGGTAGTCAAATGATCCGTGTCCAGAACGTTTATTATATGCTGGCTTATGCGTTCCAAGTGCTGCATGAGCAAGGGTATAAAAATGTCGCCACCGAAGAGTTTGATAATGTGGCTGAACTTCTGTCTGCTATTCTCTGCCGTGGAGTATCTGTCCAGATAAAGAGAGGCTTAATCAGACAATACATTTCGAGAGAGGAAGCACTTGCGTCTCCCCGTGGGAAACTTGAAATTGGTGAATCCATAAAGACACAGGTTATTCGCAAGAAACAGCTCGTTTGCAATTATGATGAGTTTTCGGTTGATGCCTACCCCAACCGAATCATCAAAACAACAATGGATTTGCTGCTTCGTGGAAGTATTTCAAAAGCCAGAAAAAAGGAGATCAGGAAGTTGATGATTTTCTTTGATGGCATCAGCATATTGGACATCCATAGTATCAACTGGGACATTCAATATGATCGCAATAATCAAACATATCGGATGTTGATAGCCGTTTGCCGATTTGTGATAAAAGGGCTTTTGCAAACGACAGCCGATGGCTCAACAAAGATTATGGATTATGCAGATGATCAAACAATGGCGAAGCTATACGAGAAGTTTATTCTCGGATACTATCAGCGTGAGCATCCAGAGTTAAAAGCATACTCTCCACAAATTGCGTGGCAAGTCACAGATGGCTACAGAACGCTCTTGCCGACGATGCAGTCCGACATTGTAATTACGAATAAGGCATCAAAGAAAACGCTCATCATCGACGCCAAATACTACACGCACAATATGCAAATGAAAGCACCGTACATGACGCAGACGCTTCATTCCGGAAATCTGTATCAGATTTTCACCTATGTGAAGAACTGGTCTGCCGCGCCGGATGAGGTCGTTTCCGGTATGCTTTTATATGCGGGAACAGACGATGCGATTCAGCCAAACAATGATTATCAAATGAGCGGGAATCAGATCAGTGTGAAGACATTGGACATGGACTGCGACTTTTCTAAAATTGCAGCGCAGCTCGACAGCATTGCTGATCGGATAAAGTAGAGCGTAGGCACTGGACAGCCGTTCTTCTAATCTCACCGCTTCTTAAACAAGCAGATACGCTCTCCGTGGAAAGGAGCAATCATGAGTATACTTGAAAATCCCATACCGAATGAGGTGTTGGATAATGCAACAAGCCCTCTCACCGATGACAGGGCAGCGTACAAAGACAGCACCTACGAGATCGTTTCAAAGGTGGCTTACCTGATTGGTGTGCCAAAACGCATCTTTGACAACGAACATGAAGCCCCAAAAGTTGAAGTATACAATCGGTTGGACAGTGATAAAACAGCTCGGATTATAAGACATCTTTGCATTGTACGAACTGCGATTGAGCGCAATTTCAAGCGCATCAATGAACGCATGAGATTCCAGTATGAGACCATTCTGAGTATGCCGGAATATGTTCCGCAGGAAAGCATAAACCAGCTAAGTCTTGACGGAGTGAACTTCATCAAAAACACCAGCAAAAAACTGTGCCAACACGTTGTCGAGATTAACAGGTTGATTTGCGATAGAATCAACAACTGCAAGAAGCTCTTTCCACTCTGGATAAATTGGGATTACATTAAAGCACTTTTCGTCATGCCTGATGGTTTGAAGGAAGATGGTACAAGAGAGGCTGCCGACATTTATTACTCTCATTTGCTTTTTTATCCCTATCAGATGTACATAAACTGGCAGCCGGAGGAAGTCGGCAACATTCTTTACAATGATAAGAAGTTCGTTACCTTGCTGTACAGTTGGAACAACGACTATTTCACCGAATATAGCAAAGTCTCAGATGCGGGGAGTTATATCAAAGGAAGTATTTATGAGTTTATTGAGAGCAGCGAAAAGACTGTTATCGTTGTCGATTGTGAAAACTCTGATCCCTACAAGCTGTGTGCTACCTTAAAAAACCTCGATCACAAGTATACACAAAAAATTGCGTCGATCATTCTCTTTGATGATGTGCATACCGCCTCCGCATGGAGGATATTAGACAGCTTCACCGCAATTCATGTTGAACACATGATGATTGAACGGGTGAAGCAAAGCAAGTCACTCGTTGATGTCATGCTTATTGCCCGAACTTGTCAGGAACACTACAAGAATAACGTCGATTCCTTTATTCTTGTTTCCAGCGACTCCGACTACTGGGGGTTAATCTCGTCTCTGCCGGAAGCACGTTTTTTAGTTATGATTGAACGAGAGAACTGCGGACCGGACTTGAAGAATGCACTTCTGAATGCAGGGATATTTTATTGCTATATTGATGACTTCTACTCTGGGAATGCCGAGGACATCAAGCTCGGCGCACTTTTCAAAGAAATAGAGCGTTATATTGACCAAACCGTCAGGCTCAATATCAACGAGATGTTCAGTGCCGCTTTGAAGGCAACGCGCATTGAGATGAGTTTGTCTGAGAAAAAACAGTTCATCGCAAAGTACCTAAAAACAATGCAAATGGAAATTACAGATGATGGTGACGTGGTTTTGCAGTTGAAACGAAAATAAGTCCGGTATTTGGGACACTTGCTATGATAAAATAGAAATGAGGACAGGCTGGCAACCAACAAATGATCCTCAAGTATTGGAGATGAAGATATGGCATACCAAAGCGAAGCGGCTCTTGAACAGCAGTTTATTGAGCAACTGAACAAGCAGGAATATACCACAGTCGCAATTCCTGATTATGACGCGC